>Ga0207668_10000033_pt1 | contig 121080 bp, 121 predicted proteins | sample KBSS43metaG_FD_184323 | JGI IMG/M metagenome (GOLD analysis project Ga0207668, IMG submission 184323) | Switchgrass rhizosphere microbial communities from Kellogg Biological Station, Michigan, USA - KBS S4-3 metaG (SPAdes) (version 2) | ecosystem: Host-associated > Plants > Roots >...
GCCTTCTACGTCATGCACGGCGGGCTCACCTCGCTCGACGAGAACGACAAGCCGGTGCGCGTCGACAACGGCCTGACCCTGCTGGCCGACTGCGACCAGTACTATCGGGAGAACGGGTTCGGCGCCGACTATGTCAAACAATTCATCCGCTGAGTTGGCCATTCAGGGCAAAAGGGCATGACTCCGTTTCACGTCGCCTGGACGCAGGCGCAGATCGACTCGCTGCGGAAGCGGTTGAGCGACAGCCCGATCGCCGATCCCCCCTATGGAGGCGGCTGGTCGCTCGGGTGTGACAGCGACTTCCTTCGCCGGTTCCGCGATTATTGGATCGACGGCTACGACTGGCGCGCGGCGATGGATTTGCTCAACCGATATCCGCAGTTCATCGCCGAGATCGATGGGCTGCCGATACACTTCGTCCACGTGAAGGGCGAAGGCGACGGCGGCGACCGACCGCTGATCCTGACGCACGGTTGGCCGGGCTCCCAGATCGAATTCTGGGGAGTCATCGACAAGCTCGCCTTTCCGTCACGCCACGGCGGCAAGGCTGCGGAGGCGTTCGATCTCGTTATCCCCAGCCTCCCGGGCTACGGGTTCAGTGGGAAGCCGTCGCAACCGACCGGGCCGCGGGCGACGGCGGCCCTGTGGAACACGCTGATGACCGAGCGCCTCGGCTATTCGTCCTACCTGGCGCAGGGCGGCGACTGGGGCAGCATCGTGACCGGCAAGCTCGGCCTCCACCATGCCGACACGGTACGCGGCATCCATCTCAACATGGCGTCGCTGATGTCACAGGCGCCCATGCAGACGGATGCGGAGATGGAGTGGGCGCAAAGGCTCAGCCTCGCTGCCCAGGTGCTCAGCGGCTACAGCACGGTGCAGATGCACAGGCCGATGTCGCTGGTTCACCTCTCGATGAACAATCCTCTCGGGCAGGCGGCGTGGATCCTCGAGCGCTTTCACGACTGGGCGGACCTGTCGCGCGGCGAGATCGAGTCGGTGTTCGATCTCGATCACCTGATCACCAACGTCATGCTCTATGTGATGACCGACAGCTTCGCCAGTTCTATCATGTATTACAATGGCTTCGTGTCCGAGGGCCAGTTTGCGCTGCCGGCGGGCCTCAAGTGCGAGACGCCCCTCGGCATAGCGGCCTTCCCGGGAGACGCCTTGTTTCCAGTCCCGCCCAGAAGCCGCGTCGAACTGGTCGCCGCCAACCTCATGCATTGGAGCGACATGCCGAGGGGCGGCCATTTCGCCGCCATGGAAGAACCCGACCTGTTCGCCGCCGACGTTCTGGATTGGGGCGCCAAGGTGAGCCCGGTGCGGGGAGGGGCTGACCTATGAGGAGGCGTCTAGGCGCTCAGGAACTGGGCGACAAGGCGATCACCGTCAACGCCATCTGCCCAGACCCGATCGCCACGGCGCGCCATGCCTCGCGGCTGGGAGGGCGCGAAGCCGAAGGGCTCCAGTTCGGCTCCGGCAGCGCAGCCATCACCGCACCGGCCAGCCCCGCGGACGTGGCTCGCGTCGTCGTCTTCCTGGCTGATCCGGACGCTTGGTACATCACCGGCCGGTCGATCAACGTCGACGGCGGCCCGATCATGTAGGGGCGGCGGCGAAGACGACGGGCCCGCCTCCAGGCTGGCCGCGGTCTTCCAGTTGGCGGTGATCGTCGACGCCGGGACGAATTGGCGGCATGAGGATCATCCGGCGATGGCCGCCTCGATGCGGCCGACGCAGGCGCCGAAGCCGATGCTGACCCGGCCGGGCGCTTGGGCGCGTCCGCGCAGATGGATCTCGTCTCCGTCCTCAAGGAAGCGGCGCTGTTCACCGCTCTCCAGCGTCAGGGGCTGCGCGCCGCCGCGGGTGATCTCAAGCAGGCTGCCGAGGCCGCCGTCATCCGGGGTCGATATGGTGCCGGTGCCCAACAGGTCGCCGGGCCGCAGCTCGCAGCCGTTGCTGGCGTGGTGCGTGGCCAGCTGAGCCAGGGTCCAATAGAGGTGCTCGGCCGCACTCCGGGAGATCGATTGCGGCGCCAGCCCCGCGGCCCGCATCGCCCGGGTGCTGATCAGGACCTCCAGCTCGATCGAGTAGGCGCCGTTCGCCTGGTCGGCGGCGCTCCACAGGTGGGGCAGGGGGCGCGGGTCGCCTTCCGGGCGCCCGGGCTGCGGCCGCCGGAACGGCGCCAGCGCCTCTGCGGTGACGATCCACGGCGAGACGGTGGTCAGGAAGTTCTTGGCCAGGAACGGGCCGAGCGGCTGGTACTCCCAGGCCTGCAGGTCGCGCGCCGACCAGTCGTTGAGCAGGCAGAGGCCGGCGATCGCCGCATCGGCGGTCTCCAGCGTGAGCGGCTCGCCGAGCGTATTGGCCTGTCCGATCCAGACGCCGAGCTCGAGTTCGATGTCCAGCCGCTGCGACGGGCCGAACTCCGGCTGCGAGGCGCCGGGCGGCAGACGCTGCCCCAGCGGCCGGCGGACCGGCGCGCCCGAAGCACGCACCGAGGACGCCCGGCCGTGGTAGCCGATCGGCACGTGCTTGTAGTTCGGCAGCAGCGGATTGTCGGGACGGAACTGCCGGCCGACGTTCAGGGCGTGGTGGATGCCGGCGTAGAAGTCCGTGTAGTCCCCGATCTGCGCCGGCAGCAGGAGTTCGCATTGGGCCGCCGGAACCAGCCAGTCGCCCACCGTTCCAGCCGCCTCGACGCCTTCGCCCAGCAGTTGGGAGAGCCGCCTGCGCAGGGCGCGGCGGGCGGCGGGCGCCAGCGCCAGGAAGGCGTTCAGCGCCGGCTGGGCCGCGGCCTCGCAGGCCTGCGCCACCTGGGCAAGCAGGGGAGATCGGCTGGCCTGGGAGAGGTCGAGGATCTGGTCGCCGATCGCCACACCGCCGCGTGGCGCCGAACCCCGGGGCCGAAAGACGCCGAACGGCAGGTTCTGGATCGGAAAGTCGCCGTCGCCATTGGCGGACTCCACCCAGGAGCGGCGGGCGGGGTCGTGGGTCTCGTCGATCATGCTCATCGCGGCGGCTCCGCCTTGGCGAAGCCGTTCCAGCAGCCGTCGTAGTCGGCCTGCAGCAGCGGGGTCTGCATCGCATGTTCCGTGGGGCGCAAGACCCACCGGCTTTCGAACATGAAGGCCATGGTGTTCTCGATCTTGTGGGGCGCCAGCGTCGCGACCGTGGCGGCGGCGTGGCTCGCGAGGTCGGGACCGTGCGCGCTCATGCAGTTGTGCAGGCTGGCGCCGCCGGGCGTGAAGCCGCCGGCCTTGGCGTCGTAGGCGCCGAGGATCAGACCCATGAACTCGCTCATCAGGTTGCGATGGAACCAGGGCGGGCGGAAGGTGTCCTCGGCCACCATCCAGCGCGGCGGGAAGATGACGAAGTCGCCGTTGGCGACGCCCTTGATCTCCGATGGCGAGGTCAGCACCGTGAAGATCGAAGGGTCAGGATGGTCGAAGCTGACGGCCCCCATCGTGTTGAAGCGGGCGAGGTCGTACTTGTAGGGTGCGAGGTTGCCGTGCCAGGCGACGACGTCCAGCGGCGAGTGGTCGAGCTCAGTGCGCCATGGCGCGCCGTGGAATTTCTGGATCAACTCGGTCGGGGCGTCGACGTCCTCGAACCAGGCGACCGGGGTGAGGAAGTCGCGAACGTTGGCCAGGCCATTGGAGCCGATCGGGCCGAGTTCGGGCAGACGGAACGGCTGGCCGTAGTTCTCGCAGACGTAGCCACGCGCGGCGGGACCGAGCAGTTCGACGCGGAAGCGCACGCCGCGCGGGACGACGCAGATCTCGCCCGGCTTGACGCTGAGCCGGCCGAGTTCGGTGGCGAGGCGCAACTCGCCCTCCTGAGGAACGATCAGCAGCTCGCCGTCGGCGTCGAAGAAGACGCGATGGTGCATCGAGGCGTTCGCCGCGTAGATGTGGACCGCCAGGCCGGCCTGAGCAGCGGCGTCGCCGTTGCAGGCGAAGGTCGTCAGACCGTCGACGAAGTCGGTCGGGACCGTCGGGATGGGCGTCGGATCCCAGCGCAGCCGGTTGGGGCTGCACGGGCCGGCCGCGGGCTCGGCCCTCAGCAGCTTCGCCCCGGGGTAGGGCGAAAACGGCGGGTGGCCGACGCTGGGGCGCAGGCGATAGAGCCAGGAATGACGGTTCTCCGCCCGCGGCGCGGTGAAGGCGCTGCCGGACAGTTGCTCGGCGTAGAGGCCGAACGGCGGCCGTTGCGGCGAGTTGCGGCCGGTCGGCAGGGCGCCCGCGACCGCTTCGGTCGACAGCCAGTTGCCGAAGCCGCTGACGTAGGTCTCGGCACGAGACCCGGACGCGTCATTCATGCCCGCTGCTCCTAGGCTTCGACCTTGATCACGCCGCGTCGGATCTGGTCGAGCTCGATGGATTCGAACAGAGCCTGGAAGTTGCCGTTGCCGAAGCCTTCGTTGCCCTTGCGCTGGATGATCTCGAAGAAGATCGGGCCGAACAAGTTCTCGGTGAAGATCTGCAGCAGGACGCCCTCGTCCCCGACCGAGCCGTCGATCAGGATCCTGTTCTTCCTCAACCGCGCGAGATCCTCGCCGTGGCCCGGCACGCGCTTGTCCACCAGCTCGTAGTAGGTCTCGATGGTGTCCTGCAGCCGCACGCCCCGCGCGCGCAGCTTCTCGACCGTCTGATAGATGTCGCCCGTGGTCAGCGCCAGGTGCTGGATGCCCTCGCCATTGTACTCGCGGAGGAATTCCTCGATCTGGCTCTGGTCGTCCTGGCTCTCGTTGAGCGGGATGCGGATGGCGCGATCCGGCGCAATCATCGCCTGGCTGAAGAGGCCGGTCGCCTGGCCTTTGATGTCGAAGTACTTCTGCTCCTCGAAGCCGAAGAGCCTGTTGTAGAAGCGCGACCAGGTGCGCATCTCGCCGCGGCGAACATTGTGTGTCAGGTGATCGATCAGGTCGAGGCCGACGCCGTTCTGCGCGGCCGCCTCGCGCCAGCCCACGACCTCTTCCCAATCGGCGAATGGATCGTCGTCGACAAGATAGAGCACCAAGCCGCCGACGCCCTCGATCGCCTTGGCGGCGGGCAGGGCGGTCCCGGCCGTATCGAACGCCTTGGCGCCGCGCTCCAGCGCGACGGCGTGCGCCTGGTCCGCATCGGCGAGGCGGAAGCCCATGCCGTTGGCCGATGGCCCGTGCAGCTTGCGGAACTCCGCGGCCTGGCCGCGGCCGGCGTTGAGGACGAGCTTGATCCGGCCCTGGCGGTAGAGCGTCAGGCCGAGCTCGGGCCGGCGCGCCGCCGGGACGAAGCCCAGCTGCTCGAACTGGGCGGCCATGCCCTCGGGGTCCGGCGAGGTGAATTCGCAGAAGGCGAAGCCGTCGAGGCCGAGCGGATTTGCGAGGGCGGATTGGGTCATGCGGACACCTCTTGGAGAACGCGGCTGAACGCTTGGGCGAAGGCCGGCGCCGTCTCGACGTTCAGGCCGGCCAGGTTGATCCGGCCGGACGCGGCCATGTAGATCGCATGGTCGCGGCGCAGCACGTCGACCTGGCCCGGCGTCAACGGCAGCATGGCGAAGAGGCCGCGCTGGCCGCGCAACGGCTCCAGGCGCGGATCGGCGTCGGCGAGCTGGACGCGCAGGGCGTTCAGCCGTCCGCGCATGGCGTCGAGCTCCGCGCGCCAGACGCCCGCCAGAGCCGCGTCCTCGAGGATCAGGCGCACCACGGCCGCGCCATGATCCGGCGGCATCGACCAGGCGCAGCGCGCCAGCGCCAGCAGGTTGGTGCGCACCGCCTCGCGATGTTCGCCCGCGCGGACGAAGAGCGCGCCCGTGCGCTCGCGGTAGAGCGCGAAGTTCTTGTCGCAGGAGTAGGCGAGAATGGCGGTGTCGGCGCGCTCGAACACCATGCGCAGACCCGCGGCGTCCGCCTCGAGGCTATGGCCCAGGCCGTGATAGGCGAAGTCGATCAGCGGGATCAGCCCGCGACGGACGACGATCTCGGCGACCTCGGCCCAGAGTTCTGCGGAAAGGTCGGCGCCGGTCGGGTTGTGGCAGCAGCCGTGCAGCAGGACGAGGTCGCCGGCGGAGGCCGCATGCAGGACGCCGATCAGGCCCTCGCCGTCCACGTGGCCGCTCGCCGGGTGCTGATGGCCGAACGGCGCGACCGTCAGGCCGGCGGCGCTGAAGATGTTGCCGTGGATCGGCCAGCTCGGCGTCCCCAACCAGATCCGGCCGCCCGGCCGACCGCGGGCGACGAGATCCGCCGCCAGTCGCAGCGCGCCGGTCCCGCCCGGAGTCTGCACGCCGACGAGGTCCTCGCTCGCGACTCCGGCGCCGAATATCAACGGCCTCAACTGGCCGAGGAAGCCGACGTCGCCCTCAGGGCCGAGGTAGGCCTTGCTCAGCTGCGCGGCGAGCAGCCTGGCCTCCGCCTGCTTGACCGCGGCCATCACCGGCGTGCGGCCGAGGGCGTCGCGATAAACGCCCACGCCGAGGTCGAGCTTGCCCGGGCGCGGATCTTCGGCGAACGCCTTGATCAGCGACAGCAGCGGATCGGCGGCCTGCGGCGTGAGCGCGGCGAAGGGATCGGGCGCGTATTCGTTGATGGCGTTCATCGGGGCGTCCGGCTGCGGGCGTAGGCCTGGCTCCCGCGATGCAGGACGGCGTCGCTCTCGAGGACCGCGTCGGTGGGAATCTCGGGCGCGGCGCGCAGCGCGGCGTAGAGCGGCGCGAAGTCGGCCTCGAGCGTCTGGCGCAGCAGGTCTTCGAAGCTGTCGATGACGAAATAGGTCTGCTGGAAGTCGTCGATGCGGTAATCGGTCCGCATCACCCGCTGCAGGTCGAACTGGATGCGGTTGGGCGACGGATCGTCGAGGGCGAAGATTGACTCTGACCGGCTCGACACGATGCCGGCGCCGTAGAGCTTCAGCTCCGCGCCGTCGCGCACGAGGCCGAACTCGACCGTGTACCAATAGAGCCGCGCCAGCTGGTGCATGGCGCCGAACTCCAAGGAGCGCAGCCCGCCTTCGCCGTAGGCCTGCATGTAGTCGGCGAACACCGGGTTCGCGAGCAGTGGCACATGGCCGAACACGTCGTGGAAGACGTCCGGCTCCTGCAGGTAGTCGCTCTGGTCCGGGCGACGGATGAAGCGGCCGGCGACGAAGGTGCGGTTGGCCAGATGCCGGAAGAAATCCTCGTCCGGCACGAGGCCTGGGACGGCCGCCACCCGCCAACCGGTCAGCTTCCGAAGCTTCTCGGAAAGCTCGTCGAAATCAGGGATGCCGGGCCGTGACATCCGCAGCACCTCGACGCCTTGCAGGAAGGCGGGTGTCACGCGGCCGGGAAGCAACTGCAGTTGGCGCGCGAACAGCTGGTCCCACATTCGGTGCTCGGACGGCGTGTAGCTCGCCCAGTCCTGCGGAATCGTCCAGTCCGCGGCAGCTCCGCGGGGCGGCTCAGCGTGTATGGATTTCGCGGCGCTCACCGGTCCAGAATGACCGACTATCGGTGGGCGTTCCTTCCAGATTACCCTGCATCCGCGTGCAATTCGGATTGCATATCCTCGTCGGGGCCAAAACATGAAACATCCGGTTCAACTCGACGATGTCGATCGACGCCTGCTGCGCCTGCTGCAGGAGGACGCCACGCTCAGCGCCGCGGCTCTGGGGGAACGCGTCGGCGCCTCCGCCACGTCTTGCTGGCGACGGATCAGGGCGCTGGAGGAGGCTGGAGTGCTGCGTCAGGCCGTGCGGCTGGTCGATCCGGCTGGCGTGGGGCGGGGCGTCAGCGTCATGCTGCAGGTCCGAATGAAGGCCCATTCGCTGGAGAAGCACCGGGATTTCGAACGCTTCGTGCGCGCGCGGCCCGAGGTGATGGAGTGCTACTCGATGTCCGGCGAGTGGGACTATCTGCTGCGGATCGTCGTCGCCGACGTCAGCGCCTACCAGCGGTTCCTGATGGAGGAGTTGCTGACCTTCCCGGACGTCGCCACCTCGGCCTCGCACTTTGCGCTGAGCCAGGTGAAGTACACGACCGCGGTGCCGGTCTGAGTACGCGGCGGGCATGGCACGGCCGCGAGTCGCTGAATTCGCGGTTGTCAGCGCCTACGCTGAACGCGCTCCACCGCGTATGCAGTCGATGCCGATTGACGTTAGCGGCGGTCAGGATGCAGAGGCGCATCGTAAGGGTCGCCGTTGCGCGCCGTGATCGCCTAAATCAGGCTGTCACGCGACTCCCCGCGGCGCCGATCTTGGAAGCGCATTCCACCCGCCGGGCGCCGCGAGCCGCCATGGAGACCAGTCCCGATGTTCGTCACCCTTCCGCACCCGAATCCCACATCGGCGCAGGCTCGTGCGGCCATGCTAGAGGATCCCGGCTTCGGAAAGATCTTCACCGATCACATGGTGACCCTGCGCTGGACGGCGGAGGCCGGCTGGCATGAGGCGCAGGTGCGGGCGCGCGAGCCGTTCCGCCTCGATCCCGCCGCCGCGGTCCTGCACTACGCGCAGGAGATCTTCGAAGGCTTGAAGGCCTACCGCACGGCGAACGGCGAGATCACCCTGTTCCGGCCGCTGGAGAATGCACGCCGCTTCGCCAACTCGGCCGCGCGCATGTCGATGCCGCAGGTTCCGGAAGAGATGTTCCTTGAGGCGGTCGAGGCGCTGGTGCGGATCGACGCGGACTGGATCCCCTCCGGCGAAGGCAGCCTCTATCTGCGGCCGTTCATGTTCGCCACCGAGGCCTTCCTCGGCGTGCGGCCGGCGTCGGAATACGTCTTCTGCGTCATCGCCTGCCCGGTCGGCGCCTATTTCAAGGGCGGCGCGAAGCCCGTGAAAGTCTGGGTCTCGGAAGAGTACACGCGGGCGGCGCCCGGCGGCACCGGGGCGGCGAAGTGCGGCGGCAACTACGCCGCCAGCCTGCTGGCTCAGGCGCAAGCCATCGAGCATGGCTGCGATCAGGTCGTGTTCCTCGACGCGGCGGATCACCGCTGGGTGGAGGAGCTCGGGGGCATGAACGTGTTCTTCGTCTTCGACGATGGCGCGATCCAGACGCCGCCGCTCAGCGGCGCCATCCTGCCCGGCATTACACGCGACGCCATCATCCAGCTCGCGCGCGACCTCGGCCACACCGTGCTCGAGCAGCCGTACAGCTTCGACGCCTGGCAGGCGGATGCGGCGAGCGGCCGGCTCCGCGAGGCCTTCGCCTGCGGCACCGCAGCCGTCATCGCGGCGATCGGGGAAGTTCGCCATTCCGCCGGCGGCTTCAAGATCGCCGACGGCGTCGATGGTCCGGTCACCAACGCCCTGCGCACGCGGCTCGTCGGCCTGCAGCGTGGCGAGAGCAACGATCCCTACGGCTGGCGCCGGGTGGTGGCCCTGGTCTGAAACCGCAGCCGATGGCGGTCGGCGGCGCCGGAGCGAAGGCGAAGCCCGTCCCTTCTGAGGCGCGGGATCGGCGCGTTCAGGTCAGCGCCATGAGGCTCGCGTTTCCACCCGCGGCGGTGGTGTTGATGGAGGTGGTGACTTCCTCGAGCAGCCAGTCGGGATTGTAGGCCGGCGGGCCGTGGCGATCGTCGGGCGAGGCGGCGTGAACCGGGAGGAGGGGACCGGGCCGCTCGGCGGCGTCCCTGACCGCCTGCAGGACAGCCTCTTCTTCCCCTTCGACGAGCATGCCCGCGAGCGGTCCTTCGGTGCGTGTGGCCAGCCTTTTGGCGACGCTGGGCGGCAGGCCCGCAGGCGGCGCCATTCCCTCGATCGCGCCGTCGCAGCCGGCTGCGAGCACGGCGGCGATCTGCTGGAAGAGACCTTGCTCCGTCTGCGGTCGGAGCAGGATCCAGCCGCGTGGCCGCAACCGATAGAGGTTGCGCTCGCCGACGGGGCCGGGAAGCTCAGCGCTATGGCCAAGCCGGGAGATTGCGCCATAGGCGCCCGCACGCGCCGCCGACTCGGCTTCGCCCCTGGCCGCGAGCCAGGAGACGAAGTCCTGCAGCGCGTGATTGGCGTCGCCCGACGCTTCGCTTTCCGCCGGTGGCGTGGCGACCAACCGAAACAGGTATAGCGGGCCGCCGGCCTTCGGTCCCGTGCCGGACAGCCCGAGGCCGCCGAAAGGCTGAACGCCGACGACGGCGCCGATGACGTTGCGGTTGACGTAGAGGTTGCCCGCCTTCACCCGCTCCGTGACGTGCTGGATCGTCGAATCCAGCCGGGTGTGGAGGCCGAACGTCAGCGCATAGCCGGTCCCATTGATCGACGCGATCAGGTCGTCCAGGGCGTCGCGCTCATAGCGCAGCACATGGAGCACCGGTCCAAAGACCTCGCCGTCGAGATCGTCGATGCTTTCGAGTTCAATGATCGTCGGCGTGACGAAGTTTCCGCAGGCCGTCTCATCGGGCGACTGCAGCCGTTCGATGCGGCGACCCTTCGCCCGCATCGCCGCGATGTGCGCCTCCAGTTTCGCCTTCGCGGCCGATGTGATGACCGGGCCGATGTCGTTCGCCAGGCGGTCCGTGGAGCCGACGCGCAGCTCCTTCATCGCGCCCTTGAGCATCGCGAGCGTACGGTCGGCGATTTCGCTCTGCAGGCAAAGCACCCGCAAGGCCGAGCACCGCTGCCCCGCGCTGTCGAAAGCGGAGGCGATCACGTCGGCCACCACCTGTTCGGGAAGGGCTGAGGAATCGACGATCATGGCGTTCTGACCCCCCGTTTCGGCGATCAACGGGATCGGCCGCCCGGACGGCGACAGACGCTGCGCGAGCTGCTTCTGGATCAACCGCGCCGTTTCGGTCGAGCCGGTGAACATCACCGCGGCCGTACGGTCGTCGCCGACCAGGGCGCCGCCGACGCCGCCCCCTCCGCAGATGAGTTGCAGCGCGTCTCTCGGCGCGCCGGCCTGGTGCAAGAGGCGCACGCTTTCGGCGGCGATGAGCGGCGTCTCCGGAGCCGGCTTGGCGATGACCGGGTCGCCCGCCGCCAAGGCGGCGGCGACCTGGCCGGTGAAGATTGCGAGCGGAAAATTCCACGGACTGATGCAGACGACCGGGCCGAGCGGGCGCTGCCCGGGGCCAAGCGTGTGTCGTGCGCGCTCGGCGTAGTAGCGCAGGAAATCGATCGCTTCGCGGACCTCGGCGATCGCACTGGCGGCGGACTTGCCGGCTTCGCGGACCAGCAGGCCGACCAGGATCGGCATGCGCGCCTGCATCGCGTCGGCCGCGCTTTCCAGCACCGTCGCGCGCTCGGAAACCGGGACGTCCGGCCAGGCCGCGGCCGTGGCCCTGCCGACAGCCGCGCGAACGTCTTCAGCTGACGCCTCGCGCACCATGCCGACGACGTCCCGACCGTCCGCGGGATTGGTCACCGCGCGCGGCGTCCCGGATTCGCCGGCTGTCCACGTCATCTTGACGCTTTCCCGCAGGGCGCCGGTCAGTGATTCAAGGGTGCGCTCGTCGCTCAAGTCGAGGCCGCTGGAGTTGCGGCGGTTGGGATAGAGCGCCGAGGGAAGAGCAATTCCGTCGTGCTTACCGCCCGGCGAGCGGCTCGCGCGCACCTGCTCGACCGGATCGCGGATCAGGTCGTCGATGGAGACGCTCGGATCACGGATCCGATTGACGAAGGACGAGTTCGCGCCGTTCTCGAGCAGCCGCCTGACGAGATAGGCGAGCAAGGTTTCGTGGGTGCCGACGGGCGCGTAGATGCGGCAAGGCCGGTCGAGCCTGGTCTTGCCGACGACGTCTTCGTAGAGAGCCTCGCCCATGCCGTGGAGGCATTGGAACTCGTATCGGCCGATGGTGAAGTCCGTACCGGCCAGGTGGTAGATGGTCGCGAGGGTTTGAGCGTTGTGCGTCGCAAATTGCGGGAAGACCGCATCCGCCGCCGCCAGCAGCTTCCTGGCGCAGGCGATGTAGGCGACGTCGGTGTGGACCTTCCGGGTGTAGACCGGAAAGTCCACTAGCCCGTCGACCTGGGCGCGCTTGATCTCGGCGTCCCAGTAGGCGCCCTTGACCACGCGGACCATGATCCGGCGCCTGGCGCGCCAGGCGAGGTCGATGATCCAGTCGATGACGAAAGGGCAGCGCTTGCCATAGGCCTGCACGACGAAGCCTAGGCCGTTCCAGCCGTCGAGCGCCGGATCGAGCGCCAGGCTCTCGAGCAGATCCAGCGAGAACTCGAGCCGGTCGGCTTCCTCGGCGTCGATGTTGAAGCCGATGTCATAGCCCTTCGCCAGCGCCGCAAGCGCCTGGACGCGCGGCAGCAGTTCAGTCGTCACTCTGTCGGCTTGGGCGCGCGAATAGCGCGGATGCAGCGCCGACAGCTTGATGGAAATGCCGGGGCCTTCGTAGATCCCGCGCCCTTGCGACGCGCGCCCGATGGCGTGGATGGCGTTCTCGTAGTCGCGATAGTAGCGCGCGGCGTCCTCGGCCGTCGTCGCGGCCTCGCCCAGCATGTCGTAGCTGTAGGCGAAGCCCTTGGCCTCCATCGTCCGGGCGCGCCTGAGCGCCTCGTCGATGGTTTCTCCGGTGACGAACTGCTCGCCCATCAGGCGCATGGTGAGATCCACCGCGCGCCGGATGACCGGCTCGCCGGTTCGCGCGACGAGGCGCGCCAACGCGGCGGCCAGCCCGCGATCGTTGACGCTGTCGAGGAGCTTGCCCGTCACGACGAGGCCCCAGGTCGCGGCGTTCACGAACAGCGATCGGCCGCCGCCGAGATGGGATTTCCAGTCGCCGCTGGCGATCTTGTCCCTGATGAGCGCGTCGCGGGTCGGCTCGTCGGGTACGCGAAGCAGCGCCTCGGCGAGGCACATCAGCGCCACGCCCTCCTGACTGGAGAGGGAGAACTCCTGCACGAGTCCCTCGACCCCGCCGCCGACCGACTTGCCGCGCAGATCCGTGACCAGCTCTCGGGCCGTGCGGTTCACGCGATCGCGCAGATCGGCCGGCAATGCGGCGTGGTCCAGCAGTTCGGCAAGGCATTCCGGCTCAGATCGGCGGTACGCCGCCGTGATGGCTCGCCGCAGCGCGGTTTGTTCGCGGATGGGCGGCGCAAAGGTGGCGAAGGGGCCTGCCGTGCTCATGTGCAGAATATAGGAGCCCGACCGGCGGCGATCAGCCTTTGAACAAACGACGGGGGGCTCATGTGGACTTTTGTTGCATTCATCCGCAGTCTAGATTCATGAAAAGTCCGCCCTTCCCGGTCGAATTGGACGACTTCGACAGGAAGCTCCTCGCCGTCCTGCGCCAGGAGGGGCGCATCACCTACACCGAGCTTGCGCAGAAGGTGGGTCTCTCCAAGACGCCGTGTCAGCAACGCGTTCGCCGCCTCATGGAGACCGGCGTGATCGTGGCCTTCCGCGCCATCGTAGACCCGGCCAAGGTCGGCCTGGATCACGTCGCCTTCGCGGAAGTGAAGTTGTCGGACACGCGCGAGGCAGCGCTCACCGAATTCAACGAGGCGGTCCGGAAGATCCCCGAAGTCGAAGAGTGCCACATGATCGCGAGCAGTTTCGACTACCTGCTGAAGGTTCGAACGGCCGACATCCGCAGGTACCGCGCCGTGCTGGGCGAGAAGATCTCGACCCTGCCGCACGTGGCGAGCACCTCGACCTTCGTCGCTATGGAGACGGTCCGCGAGTCCGCCAGATAGGCTATCCGGTCACTGGTCGAAGTATCGGCTCGCCATCAGGCCAGCTCCGGGTTGATCCGGGCCAGCACGACGCCTTCCGACACCTGATCGCCGGACGAGATCGCCAGGCTTTCGACGACGCCGTCGAACGGGGCGATCAGGGCGTGCTCCATCTTCATCGCCTCGAGCACCACCAGCCGTTGGCCTTTCGTCACGCGCTCGCCGTCGAGGACCTCGATCGACACCACCTTGCCCGGCATGGGCGCGAGGATGGCGCCGTCCCCAGCTGATCTGGCGCCCGGCGCGTGATCGGCGGTCGGCGCTGCGAAGGGCCAGGCTTCGCCGTCGAGGAAGAGCACCCGCTCCCCGTCGAACTCCGCCGTCGCCGCGGGACGACCGATGACGCCGACGAACGGATGGCCGCCCAGTTCGACGACCACCCGAAGATCGGGCGTAGCCGCCACGCGAAAGCCGACCAGCGCCCGCCAGGGGTCGGCGTCGTCTCGCGGGACCAGCGCCGCGGCGGCGGCCGCCACCACTTGGGACGAGGGTTCGGCTGCGGGCGTGAGTTGATCGGCGTGGCGTTCGATGAAGCCGGTGTCGATCCGGCCGGAGACAAAATCGGAATTCGCCGCCGCCCGCGTGAGGAAGCCGGCGTTGGTGCGCACGGGCCAGACCTCGATCCCGGCGCAGGCCGCCGCCAGCCGCGCGGCCGCCGCCTGCCGTGTCGGAGCGTGGACGATCAGCTTGGCGATCATCGGATCGTAGAAGGGTGTGATCTCGCCGCCTTCCTCGACCCCGCTGTCGATGCGAATGTCGGCCGGGAACCGCAAGCGCTTCAGCGGGCCCGTCGAGGGCAGGAAGCCGGCGCTCGGGTTCTCGGCATAGAGCCGCGCCTCCATCGCCCAGCCGTCGATCGACAGCTGATCCTGGCGTTTCGGCAGAGGCTCGCCGGACGCCACCCGCAATTGCCACTCCACCAGGTCCTCGCCGGTTATCATTTCGGTCACCGGATGCTCGACCTGCAGGCGGGTGTTCATTTCCATGAACCAGACGCGGTCGGGCCGAAGCCCTTCCGAGGCGTCGGCGATGAATTCGATCGTGCCGGCGCCGACGTAGCTCACCGCCCTGGCGGCTTTCACCGCGGCGGCGCAGACCGCCTCGCGCGTGGCCGCGTCCATGCCTGGCGCAGGGGCCTCTTCGATCACCTTCTGATGGCGGCGCTGAAGCGAGCAGTCCCGTTCGAACAGGTGGACGACGTTCCCCTGCGTGTCGCCGAACACCTGCACCTCGATGTGGCGAGGCCCGAGAATATATTTCTCGATCAGCACGCGGTCGTCGCCGAACGCGGCGGCGGCTTCGCGGCGACAGCTCTGCAGGCCGTCTGCAAAGCCTTCGGGCGCGTCGACCCGGCGCATGCCCTTGCCGCCGCCGCCGGCGACCGCCTTGATCAGCACGGGATAGCCGATGCGGTCGGCTTCGGCGCGCAGCCTGTCCGGGCTCTGGTCATCGCCAAGGTAGCCCGGCGTGACCGGCACGCCCGCCTCGATCATCAGCCGCTTGGCGGCGTCCTTCAGCCCCATCGCCGAAATAGCCGCCGGGGGCGCGCCGACCCAGGTCAGGCCCGCGGCTAGGACGGCCCCGGCGAACTCGGCGTTCTCCGACAGGAAGCCGTATCCCGGGTGGACGGCCGCCGCCCCGCTGGTTCGAGCGGCGGCGAGGATCTTGCCCTGGTCGAGATAGCTGTCGCGCGCCGCCGCCGGGCCGATGCACACCGCCTCGTCGGCCCCGCGCACGAAGGGCATGTCCGCATCGACGTCGGAATGAACGGCGATGGTGCGCACGCCCAGGCGCCGGGCGGTGCGGATGATGCGACGGGCGATTTCGCCGCGATTGGCGATGAGCAGGCTCTCGATCATCGCATCACATCCGGAACAGGCCGAATTGGGCCCGCGCGGGGATGGGTGCGTTCAGCGTGGCGCTGAAGGCCAGGCCGAGCACGTCCCGCGTCTGCGCCGGATCGATGACGCCGTCGTCCCACAGCCGCGCGGTCGCATAGTAGGGATCGCCCTCTTCCTCGTATTTCCGGCGGATCGGCGCCTTGAAGGCCTCGGCCTCCTCCGGCGACCAGGCGTCGGCGTCGCGATGGACGGTCGCCAGCACGCTGGCCGCCTGCTCGCCGCCCATGACGCTGATCCTTGCGTTCGGCCAGGTGAACAGGAAGCGAGGTGAATAGGCCCGCCCGCACATACCGTAGTTGCCGGCGCCGAACGAGCCGCCGATCAAGACGGTGATCTTCGGAACCTGGGCGGTGGCGACCGCCGTCACCAGCTTGGCCCCGTTCTTGGCGATGCCCTCGGCCTCGTAGCGTCCGCCGACCATGAAGCCGGAGATGTTCTGCAGGAACAGCAAGGGGATCCGCCGCTGGCAGGCCAGCTCGATGAAGTGCGCGCCCTTCAGAGCGCTCTCCGAAAACAGCACCCCGTTGTTGGCGAGGATCGCGACAGGCATGCCCCAGATCCGGGCGAAACCGCAGACGAGGGTGGTCCCGTACAGCGACTTGAACTCGGCCAGCTGCGAGCCGTCGACGATGCGGGCGATGACTTCCCGCACGTCGTAGGGCGCGCGCACGTCGGCGGGGATCACGCCATAAAGGCCTTCGGCGTCGAACAGCGGCGCCTGCGGCGGCTGGAGTTCGATGTCAATCCGCTTGGGCGCGTTGAGGGTCGCGACGATGTCCCGCACGATCAGCAGCGCGTGTTCGTCATTCTCCGCCACGTGGTCGACCACGCCGGAGCGGCGACCATGAACTTCCGCGCCGCCGAGGTCCTCGGCCGAGATCACCTCGCCCGTCGCCGCCTTCACCAGCGGCGGGCCGGCCAGGAAGATGGTGCCTTGGTTGCGGACGATCACGGTCTCGTCTGACATGGCCGGCACATAGGCGCCGCCCGCGGTGCAGCTTCCCATCACGCAGGCGATCTGAGGAATTCCCTCGGCCGACATCTGCGCCTGATTGAAGAAGATCCGGCCGAAGTGGTCGCGGTCCGGGAAGACCTCCGCCTGGTGCGGCAGGTTCGCGCCGCCGGAATCGACCAGATAGACGCACGGCAGGCGGTTCTCGCGCGCGATCTCCTGAGCGCGCAGGTGCTTCTTCACCGTCAACGGGAAATAGGCGCCGCCCTTCACCGTCGAATCGTTGGCCACGATCATCACCTCGCGACCCGACACGCGACCGACGCCGCAGATGACGCCCGCGCCGGGCGCCTCGCCGCGATAAAGGCCGTCGGCGGCGAGCGCGCCGATCTCCAGGAAGGGCGAGCCCGGATCCAGCAGCCGGTGGACGCGATCGCGCGGCAGCAGCTTGCCGCGCGCGACGTGACGTTCGCGCGCCTGGGCGGAGCCGCCGCGCGCGGCGGCCTCGACCTTTTCGCGCAGCTTCGCCGCAAGCGCTCGATTGTGCGCGTCGTTGGCGCGGAACGCAGCCGCCGTCGGGTCGACCAGGCTCGCCAGGCGCATCAGCCCACCAGCTCCCGCCCGATCAGGTAGCGGCGTATTTCATTCGTCCCGGCGCCGATGTCGTAGAGTTTCGCATCGCGCAGCAGGCGCTCGACCGGCCATTCACGGGTGTAGCCCGCCCCGCCCAGCGCCTGGATGGCTTCAAGCGCGGTCTTCACCGCATTTTCCGACGCCAGCAGGATGGCGCCCGCTGCATCGAAACGCGTGGTGCGGCCGGCGTCGCAGGCGCGCGCGACGGCGTAGACATAGGCGCGCGCCGAATTGAGCGCGACGTACATGTCGGCGACCTTCGCCTGCATCAGCTGAAACGAGCCGATCGGCGCGCCGAATTGCTTGCGCTCGCGCACATAGGGAAGAACCACGTCCAGGCAGGCCTGCATGATGCCGAGCGGCCCGCCCGCCAGCACCGCCCGTTCATAGTCAAGCCCGGACATCAGGATGTTGACGCCTTGCCCGGGCGCGCCCAGCACATTGTCGAGCGGAACCTCGCAATCCTCGAACACCAGTTCGGCGGTGTCCGAGCCGCGCATGCCCATCTTGTCGAGCTTCTTGGAGACCGAAAGGCCGGCCATCCCGCGCTCGATGAGGAAGGCGGTGATGCCGCGCGGGCCGGCGGTGGGGTCGGACTTGGCGTAGACGACCAGGGTGTCGGCGTGCGGCGCGTTGGTGATCCAGAACTTCGTCCCATTCAGCACATAGCGGTCGCCGCGCCGGTCGGCCCGGAGCGTCATGGAGACGACGTCCGAGCCGGCGCCCGCCTCCGACATCGCCAGGCTGCCGACGTGCTCCCCGCTGATGAGCTTGGGCAGGTAGCGATGCTTCTGCTCGGGCGTGCCCCATCGGCGGATCTGGTTGATGCAGAGGTTGGAGTGGGCGCCATAGCTGAGGCCTATGGCGGCCGAGGCCCTCGACACCTCCTCCATCGCCACGACGTGTTCGAGATATCCCAGGCCCAGGCCGCCGTATTCCGGCTCGGCCGTGATGCCGTGCAGGCCGAGTTCCCCCATCTCTGGCCACAGGTCGCGGGGGAAGGTGTTGGTCTGGTCGACCTCGACGGCGCGCGGCGCGATGCGATCGGCGGCGAAGCGCTGGGTCGAGTCCCGGATCGCGTCGGCGGTCTCCCCGAGGGCGAAATCGAATGCTGTCACGGCGCGCTCCACGTTCAGGTGGAGGCCAAGCCTATCATTGGCTGAAGTGCCCGAAAAATTGAAGTTTCGCGGGACATATCATAGATGAGGACTATGATTGACCGATACCTCCTTCGCTACTTCCTGGCGGTGGTCGACCACGGCAACTTCTCGAAGGCGGCCGCCCGCTGCAACGTATCGCAGCCCACCCTGTCGGTCGGCATCGCGAAGCTGGAGCGGCTGCTGAACAGGTCGCTCTTCAATCGGACCAACAGGCGCGTCGAGCTGACCGAGGCGGGCGCGCATTTCGCCGTTCACGCCAGGCGTATCGAGAGCGAGTTCAATCTCGCCGAGCGATCGGTCGTCGAGACCGTCGAACGCCGGACGTTTCGGCTCGGCCTGCTGACGACCCTGCCGACCTCGTGGATTTCGGTGCTGGCCGCGCGGCTCGCGGAAGGCGCGCGGCGTGAACAGGTCGAGTTGGTGGAGGGGAGGGAGCGAGACCTGCTCGAGCGGCTCGCCCGAGGGCGCATCGACGCGGCGTTGACGATCGTTCGCGCCGACGAAACCCGGTTCGCCCAGGAGATCCTCCTGACGGAGGGCTATTCGCTCGCGTTGCCGAGCTCGCATCCCTTGGCCCAGGAGCCGGTCGTTTCGGCTGAGGCGCTGGCGGACAGCACCATGATCGTGCGCAGGCAGTGCGAGCTCTTGCCAGAGACCAGCCGGCACTTCACGGCCCGCGGCGTACGCCCCTTCTTCGCCGCGCGGACGACGAACGATGACCAGGCCTTGGCGCTCGTGCAGGCCGGCCTCGGCGTCACCGTGATGCCTGACGGGTACGCGGCCCCGGGTGTCGCCAGACCGCGGCTGGCCGACTTCGCCTACGCGCGGAAGATCGGCATCCTGCACCGTGTGGGCGAGGCCAGCGTGACGACCAGTCCCACGCTGGCGGCCGTGCGTGCGACGTTCACGAGCCCAGGCTCGACAGTCGCCTCCTCATGAGGGCGGTCCTTTCGTCGCGTCCTTCCGTCACCGCGCCCGCCAGCGCGGCGTATGGGCTGGCGGTTGGGCGCACGCTATCCGCAAACCGCATTGGCTCGATAACTTAAAGCGAATTCAGCCGGCCGGGGCCGGAGCCTAGCTTTCGGATGCAAGCCGCTTCGACCGAAGCGCTCCCATAAAGCCAGGATCCACGACATGCCCCGCACCACCGCCTCGCTTCGTCTCTTCGCCGCCGTCGCCGCCTTGGCGGGCGCTTCCGCGATCGCCGCTCAGGCCCAGGCGGGATCCTGTCCCGCCGATCAGGTCCGAGCCGGGATCCGCGCTTCAGGCGAGACCATGCCCAAGGACGTGACCGACAACGAGATCGGAATCGTGCCGCTGGCCACCGAGATCAAGGGGCTCGACAACCGCCGCCTGCGTCTGCGCCGGCTGGTGGTGCAGCCGGGTGGCGTGGTGCCGTGGCACAGCCACACCGACCGCCCGGCGATCATCATCACCCTGACGGGCGAGATGACCGAGTTCCGCTCCGACTGCGCCGTTGGCGTCGTCCACAAGGCCGGCGAGGTCTCCGAAGAAAAGGCCGGCGTCTCGCACTGGTGGAAGAACACCGGCAAGACCGAGGCCGTCCTATTCTCCGCCGACATCAAGAACGACGGGGCGCCGGCGCAAGCCGACCACATGTGATCCGCCATCGGGGGCGGTCCGACGCCGTGGCCGCCCTTCAGCCTGCGCGCACACCCCCGCACCCCGCTCGCGCAGGCGCGTGCGGCGGTCCCTCGTCCCTGGGGCCGCCGCACGCCTCTTTTTCGCCGTTTGAAATCGGGAGGTCCGCCATGACCGCCGCATCTGCTCCCGGCCCGCGCGCGGGCGTCTTCAGCGGAGCCCGGTCCCGCACTGTGCTGATGGGCGTGATGGGCTTCCTGACTCTCGTTGATCTGTTCGCGGCGCAGGCGCTCCTGCCGCTGCTGGTCGAGACCTACGCGAGCAGTCCGGCGGCCATGGGCGCGGCGGTCAACGCCTCCACCTTCGGCATGGCCGCAGCCGGATTGGTGGTGGCGCTCCTCAGTCACCGGCTGCCGCGCGCCAAGGGCGTCTGGGTGGCGCTGGCCGTGCTGGCCGCGCCGACGGCCCTGCTCGCCTTCGCGCCCGGTCTCGCCGTCTTCACGGCTCTGCGCGTCGTCCAGGGCGTCTTCATGGCCTCGGCCTTCACCCTGACCATGGCCTACCTCGCCGAGCACGGCACGGCGCAGGAGACGGCGAGCACGTTGGCCGCCTACGTGACCGGCGCCGTGGCTTCCAACCTGTTCGGCCGGCTGGTCGCCTCGGCCGCTGCGGCTCACCTGGGCCTCTCGGCGAGCTTCTTCGTTTTCGCCGCGCTGAATCTCGCCGGCGCCGCGCTCGCCTTCGTCGCGCTCGAACGCGCCCCGCCCGCCGCCCCGGAAGCCGACGCGCCGCCGCCGCTGCGGCGCCTGGCCGGCCACTTCGCCACGCCCTGCCTGCGCGCCTGTTTCGGGATCGGCTTCTGCGTGCTGTTCGCCTTCATCGGCGCCTTCACCTACGTCAACTTCGTGCTGGTGCGCGCGCCGCTCGCCGTGGCGCCCATGGCGCTGGGTCTCGTCTACTTCGTCTTCGCCCCCTCGATGGTGACGACGCCGCTCGCCGGGCGCGTCACCAGCCGGTTCGGACCGCGCCCCGCCTTCTACGCCTCCCTGGGCCTCGCAGGCGTCGGCCTGCCCCTGATCCTCTTGCCCAACCTGCCGGGGGTTCTGGCGGGTCTCGTGCTGCTGGGCGTCGGCGCCTTCTTCGCCCAGGCCGTGGCGACCGGCTTCGTCGGCCGCGCCGCGCGCAGCGACCGCGCCGCCGCCAGCGGCCTCTACCTGGCCTCCTATTATCTCGGCGGGCTCGCCGGCGCGGCGCTGCTGGGCCAGGTGTTCGATCGCCTGGGGTGGCCTGCGACCGTCGCCGGCGTCGGCGTTGCGCTGGCGATCGCCGCCTGGCTCGCCTCGCAACTGCGGCCTGAGACCGCTGGATCCAGGGCTGCGAAAGCCTGACCGTCAGCCCGCCGGCGCGGCCTCGCCCGCCAGGCTGTAGGAGTCGGTGGACGGCAGCCGGTCGTACTGCCCCACCGGCCAGGGGTGGGCCTTGGCCTGGCGCATGAAGGCGCCGACGGCCGGCGAATGCGGGCGTCCGCGCACCGTCACCAGCATGATGGTGCGGATGATCTCGGGGTCGATCAGCCGCCGGGTCAGCAGGCCCGGGTCGTTGACGCAGAACTCCGGGAAGAAACCGAAACCGAGGCCCGCCTTGATCATCCCCTGGACCCAGTCATCCCGCTCCGAGGAGAACACCTGCCGCACATAGGCGCCGGCGTTGTTGAACTTCTGCCGCGCATACTCATAGACCTCGCAGTTGGCGCGGCAGACGTAGTTCTCCCTGTTGAGGTCGGGCACCCGGACGACGTTCTGCTTGGCGAAGTGGTGCGTCGGCGGCACCGCCACCACGAACCGTTCGCGGAACAGCGGGAAGGCGTGGAAGCGGAGATCCGGCTCGTCGGGCATGCCGTAGAGCGCGATGTCGGCCTCTCCCGCGGCCAGCATCTCGAGGAGCGGGGTCGCGGCCCGGTCGCTCACCACGATGTCGACGTCGGGATACTGCTGCTGGAAGGCCCAGAGCAGATCCGCGACCAGGGCGGGACCGATGGTGCACATGGCCCCGATGTGCAGGGTGGTGCGCTCCACGCGCTTGAGGCTCTTGGCGTGCTCGCGGGCCGCCTCGGCCTGCAGCGCGATGTTCTCCAGGTAGGGCAGCATGATCCGCCCGAGTTCTGAGAGGTGAGTGCGCTGCCGCTCGCGGTGGAACAGGGGCCCGCCCAGCTCGGCCTCCAGCTGCTGAATCGCCCGGGTCAGCGCCGGCTGGCTGACGTGGACCATCTCGGCGGCGCGCGTGAAGTTCAGCGTCTTGGACAACGCCAGGAAGTACCTGACCTGCTGCATTTCCATGATGCGCTTCCCCGGAAACCTGCGAAGTCTAGGCGTTCAGGTTTTCATAGCACAACGTTATGTCGGCTTGTCGACGGGCAAGGCTGTCAAAGCGTGGGGCATGCGCAGGCGCCCGCCAGATGCGCGGTGCGGGCGCCTGCCGCCTGGTCGTCGCCGGTGATCAGCCGCGCGCCACGCTCGAACGTCAGATAGGCCCAGACCCAGTCGAGCACGACCTGCAGCCGATTGCGGAAGCCGATCAGGAAGTAGACGTGGGCGACGCACCAGAAGAGCCAGGCGATCAGGCCGGTCAGCCGTACGCGTCCAAGCTCCACCACGGCGGCGCGCCGGCCGATGGTGGCGAGCGATCCGAAATCCCGATAGCGGAAGGGCGCCGGTCGCGGCCGCCCTTGAGCCGCAGCGGCGATCACCCGCGCGACATAGGCGCCTTCCTGTTTGGCGGCCGGCGCCACGCCCGGAACAAGCCGTCCGCCTTCCTGTTCGACCCTGGCGAGGTCGCCGATCACGAACACGTCCGGGGCGTGGGGAAGGGAGAGGTCCGGGGCGACGGGGATCCGCCCGGCGCGGTCGGTCTCGGCGCCGAGGAAGCGGCCGAGCGCGGCGGCGCGCACGCCGGCCGCCCAGATGGTGTTGGCGGCGGCCACGTGCTCGCTTCCCAGCCTCACGCCAGCAGCATCGACGTCCTCGACGGCGACGCCGAGGCTGACTTCGACGCCCAGCTTCTCCAAGGCGCGGCGGGCGTAGGCCGAAAGGCTCGGATGGAAGGTCGGCAACAGCCGTTCGCCGGCCTCGATCAGCAGGACCCGGGGCTTCACGCCCCGGATCGCGCGGAAGTCGCTGGCGAGCGCGCGCCCGGTGAGTTCGGCGATGGCGCCGGCGAGTTCCACCCCGGTCGGCCCGCCGCCCACCACAGCGAAGGTGAGCAGCCGAGCCCGCTCAGCCGGGTCGCAGGCGGTCTCGGCGGCTTCCAGAGCCGTCAGCACACGGGCGCGCAGCGCCAGCGCGTCCTCCAGCGACTTCAGCCCTGGCGCATGTCTGGCCCACTCGTCGCGGCCGAAATAGGCGTGGCTCGCGCCGGCGGCGACGATCAGATAGTCGAAGCGCGTCCGCCGCGCGCCGGTCACCACCTCGCGGGCGGCGACGTCGATCTCGTCCACCTCTGCCAGCACGACGCGGGCGTTCTCCTGGCCGCGGACGATGCCGCGGACGGGGCTGGCGATCTGGCTGGGCGTGAGGCCCGCCGTCGCCACCTGATAGAGCAGAGGCTGGAACAGGTGGTGGTTTCGCCGGTCGATGAGCGTCACGTCCACCGGCGCCTTGGCAAGCGCCTTGGCCGCGGCCAGGCCGCCGAAGCCGGCCCCGATGATGATCACATGGGGCCGGCGGCGCTGCGTCGTCGCGGGGCTCGGCATGGCGTGCTCTCCGAGGTCGGACGTCAATGCTGATTTAGTGCGCCGTCCAGCCGCCGTCGACGCTCAGCGAGGCGCCGGTGATGGTGCCGGCGCCCGGGCCGCACAGGAAGGCGGCCAGAGCCCCGATCTCCTGCACCGTCGAGAAGCGCTTGTTCGGCTGCGAGGCGAGGAGGACGTCGGTGACGACCTTCTCCACCGGAATGCCGTGGGCGCGCGCCTGCTCCTCGATCTGGTTCTCGACCAGGGGCGTGAGCACGAAGCCGGGGCAGATGGCGTTGCAGGTCACCTGGCTGGTGGCCGCCTCCAGCGCCACGGTCTTGGTGAGGCCGATCACGCCATGCTTGGCGGCGACATAGGCCGACTTGTAGGGCGAAGCGACGAGGCCGTGGGCCGAGGCCACGTTGATGATCCGGCCATAGCCACGCTCGATCATCTCGGGCAGCACCGCGCGGATGGTGTGGAAGGCGGACGACAGATTGACCGCCAGGATCGCGTCCCACTTGGCGGTCGGGAAATCGACCACCGGGCAGACGTGCTGGATGCCGGCGTTGTTCACCAGGATGTCGACCGGGCCCAGGACGTCACGGGCGTAGGCCATCATCTCGGCGATGGCGGCGGGATCGGAGAGGTCGGCGCCGGAGTAGACCACCTCGACGTCGTGTTCGGCGGCAACACGATCGCGGGTGCGCATGATGGCCTGGGCGTCGCCGAAGCCGTTGAGCACGATGTTGGCCCCGTCGGCGGCGAGGGTTTCGGCGACGCCCAGGCCGATGCCGCTGGTCGAGCCGGTGATCAGCGCCGTCCGGCCGGAGAGCGGACGGGTCGCGGCGAGCTGGATGTCGAGCTTGTCGAGGATGGTGGTCTTCACGGGAGGACTCCTTGGGCAGGATGTTGGCGGGGTCAGGCGGCGGTGCGCAGGCGCCGCAGCCGGTAGCGGGCGTTGATGGCGGGCGGGCCGTCGCACGTGGCCTCGCCCTCGCGGACGAGGTGGATCAGGTGGGCCAGCACGGTGTGGGCGGCGGCCGGGTGCAGCCGGGGATCGACGTCGGCGTAGAGCAGGGCCACGAGTTGGCGAACGTTCGCCGCGCCCAAGGCGTCGAGCGCGGCCAGGATTGCGGCGGCGCGATGGCGCCGGTGGGCGACGTAGGCCGCCAGGAACGGCTCGACCTCGCGGATCGGCGGGCCGTGCGCGGGAAAGAGCGTGCGCCAGCCGCGCTCGCGGATCTTGTCGAGGCTCCGCATGTAGTCGCCCATGTCGCCGTCGGGCGGGCTCACCACGGAGGTCGACCAGCCCATCACGCAGTCGCCGGGGAAGAGGGCGTCTTCCTCGATCAGGCCGAAGGCGTAGTGGCTGGCGGTGTGGCCGGGCGTCGCGACCGCCTCGACGGTCCAGCCCAGGCCGCGGAACCGCGCACCATCGCGAAGCGCCACGTCGGGGCGAAAGGCCAGGTCATCGCCGGCTTCCAGGCGTTCGTCGCCCTGGCTCGGACGGCAGGGCTCGCCGCCGGCGTAGATCACCGCGCCCGTGGCCCGAGACAGCGGCCTGGCCGCCGGGGAGTGGTCCATGTGGGCGTGGGTGACGAAGATGTGGGTCACGCGTTCACCCTCGACGGCCTTCAACAGCGCCTCGAGGTGCGCGGGCTCGTCGGGGCCGGGATCGATCACCGCCACCTCGCCGTGACCGACGATGTGCGCGCCCGTGCCGGTATAGGTGAAGGGACCGGGATTGGGCGCGACGACGCGGCGGATCAGGGGAGAGACCTGCTTGCTGGCGCCATAGTCGAACGCCATGGTGCGGACGAACGGGATCATCACAGGGTTTCCGGGCTTGAGATCAGGTCGCGAAGGGCGCGCCCGAGCCGGTGCGTGGCGCGCAGCTTGTCGAGCCAGGGCAGCGCGAGCGGCTGCATGTCGGTCTTGTTGACGTCCACGACGTAGAGGCGGCCCGTGCGCCGGTCGCGCAGGACGTCCAGCCCGCCCCAGTCGAGCCGCATGGCGGCCGCGAAGGCCGAGAGCGCCTTGATCTCGCGCGGGGTGAAGACGTCCTGCGGCCGCGCCAGGCGGATCGAGCTGTTGACGTTGGCGAACCGCTCGCCGACCGGCCGGCGCTTGATGAAGACCACGACCGGGCGGCCGCCGACGAAGGGGGTGCGCAGGTCGACGACATCGCCGCCGTCAACGTTGTCCACCAGCCGCTGATAGACCCGCCCGGCGCGCGGACGCGTCGGACACTGCACGATGCGACCGTCGTGCGCGCCGTTGGCCTCGCCCTTCTCGACGGCTTCGCCGACGTGGCGTTCCGGATCGAGCGCGAGCGGATAGCCGAATGTCGCTTCGAACGCCTCGGCGACGCGGGACTTGGAGATGTCCCAGCAGCCGAAGTTGATCCGGCGGGCGTGAGGGGCCGCGGGCGCCGGCGTGCGGGTGGCGTCCTCGAAGTAGAAGGCGGCGTCGGCCTTGTCGGGCGCTCGGGCGATGCGCACGCCAACCCAGGCGGCGGCGGCCCAGACGAGATACCAGGGCCGAGGGCGGTCGGGTGCGAACCAGATCGCCGGGCGACCAGGAGCCACGCTCAGAGCGAGCTGACGCGCCCGCACGGCCAGATAGTAGGGCAGCCACCGGCCGAACCCGGCCAGCGTCGAACCATCGAGCGCGACCAAGGCGCCGGTCTTCTTCACGCGCAGGCGGGCGCCGGCCCATTCGAAGTCGGAGGTCCAGAAGATGTCGGACATGGCGGGGCTCCCGGCGGCTGGCGAAAGGTCAGGCGTTCGCCGCCGCAAGCGGCCGCGCGGTGTGCTCCGGCGCCTCGCTGAGCGGCGCGAAGACGGCGAGCACGCGTCGGACGAGGACCGCGAACTCGCGGCGGCGGAACAGGCCGAGCAGCAGCAGGCCGAACACCAGGTTCGTGCAGGCCGCGACGAACAGGCCGCCGCCGTCGTGGTTCGGGTCGGTCGTCAGCGGGGTGAAGAGGTGGAAACCGACCGCTCCCGTCATCACCAGCACGCCGGCCAGGGCGCCGGCCGCCTGCAGGTGGCCGCGGCGCGGCGCCATGCCGAGGATCAGCAGGGTCGCGGCCAGTAGCTCGATCCCGCCGATCACGTACTGCGAGAACAGGCCGCTGTGGGCGAACAGGCCCGGCGCGCCCAGCGAGCCCGCCCAGCCGTTCAGCCGGCCGAAGATCTCCTGGGTGTTCGGGTGGTCGGTGAACTTGAAGCGCAGGCTGTCCAGGAAGACCGCGGCCATGAAGGCGGCGAGCGCATGCGGGGCGAGTTTCGTCAGGCGGGACATGGACGCGCCCTCCTCGTGAGTGGTCGGGTTGTCGGATGCGGAATTAGTCGAGGATGCGCGGCCAGTTCTTCTCGGCCTTGGCGATGAAGCCGGGGATGTCGGCCTCCCAGCGCCTCTGAACGGCGGCGTCGTAATTCAGGTAGAGCTTGCCGCCGACGACGCGCCAGTGCTTGGCGTCGCCCTTGGCCAGGTAGCCCTGGGAGACGGCCCAGGCGCAGTAGCCGCCAAATTGCGGGGCGTAACGCGCCGGATCGGCGCTGAACTTCGCCAGGCTCGCCGCCGACGCGAAGCGGAACTCTGCGCCCTTCCACAGTGTCGTGTGCGCCTTCGTTCCCGGCACGGCCTTGCCCAGTTCGAAGTAGGCGACAGGGTCGTAGCCGCCGACGGCGACGGTGGAGAAGGGGGCGCTGTAGACCTCCCGCGAGCGCGCCTGGGCGCTGTCGGGGAGGACCACGAGGCGACCGGCGGTGAGGGTCGCGAGCAGCGCGGTCAGCATCAGCTTTCGCGTGTTCATAGTGGCGGCTCTCGCTTGGACCGGTCGGGCCGGTCGCCTCGTGGATGGGCCGGAAGGACGGGTCAGGGACGCGGCTTCCGGCTTAGGGGTGGAAAGCTAGGGCTCTCGGCCGATAACGAGGCTCGGTCGGCCGCCGCCGCTGGCCTCGGCCGCCGGGCCGACGCTCGAGGCGATCGAGGCGGAGACCATCGCGGCCATCTTGAAGGCCGCGCGCCGATCGTGGATCGCATAGCGCCGGGCGATGAAGTCGAAGTCGGTGTAGGCCACCCACACCTCGCCCTTGGCGTCCTTGACGACCAGCATCCGCACCGGCCAGTCGAGGCCCGCGTAGGGGTTGGAGGTCAGGAACTGAACGCCCAGCGGAGGATTGCCGAACACCAGCAGCTTGGAAGGGCGGAGCGCGATGCCGGCGCCGTCGCCGAGTTCGGACTGGTCGATCTCGACGAAGAAGCGGATGCCTTTGGCCGCCACGTCCGATTTCAGACGCGCCACGGTCTCGTCGAAGCCGTAGGCGCTCTTCATGCGCAGCACGCCGGTGGCGGAGGGCGCAGGGCTCATGACGGCCGGCGTCGGATACAGCGCCGCGATGTCGCGGGCCTGGGCGGGAAACGTGGTGAGCGCGACGGCGGCTAGCCCGAGGGCGACGGCGGAGAGGGCGCGTGAGCGGGACATGGCAGGGCTCCTTGGGGGCGGGCGTGGGGATCAGCTTTCGTGGATCATCCGGCCGGCCGCGGCCTCGTGCAGGATGAAGCCTTCGGTGGGGTCGACCTCGTGGGTCCAGGGCGCCTGGGCCAGCACGCGAACCGTGTCGGCGTAGCCGGCGTCCCAGCGCTCGCGGATGCCGTCCGGACTGAAGTCGATGTCCTTGAGGTGATTGTCGCCGCGCAGCGGCTCGGCCAGCAGACGCACCACATGCATCCGGTGCAGGCAGCCGTAGCCGGCGAGCTCGCGCACCCGATCCGACTTGCGCGCCTCCTCCGGCAGGCCGGCGACCAGCTCGGAGATGATGTGGCGCAGCTTGTGGATCTGCTTCTGGCGGGCGATGTGGCTGGCCGCGCGCGAGGCGTACTGCAGGTCCTTCTGGCGTGAGATCACCTGGTTGATGGTGTCCGGCTCAGGCCCGTGCGGGCGCCACATGTGGACGGCGAAGATCACGCCCGATCGGCGGGGATTGTCGTCGAACACCGCCTCGACCGGGGTGTTGGAAAGGATGCCGCCGTCCCAATAGAGCTCGCCGTCGATGCGGATGGCCGGGAAGGCGGGCGGCAGGGCGCCCGAGGCCATCACGTGTCGGACGGTCAGCGGCCCCTCGCGGCTGTCGAAGTAGCGCATCTCTCCGGTGGAGGCGTTGGCCGCGCCGACCGTCAGCCGGGGGCGGCCGGCGTTCATCAGCTCGGTGTCGATCAGGTCGGCGAGCGTCCGCTCCAGCGGCCGCGTCGAGTAGTAGCCGGCGAGCTCGGCGCCCAGCGGCGTGCGGTCGCTGAGGAAGGCCCAGGGGTTGGGCTGGAAGAAGTTCTGCAGGCCGGTGGTCACGGTCATGGCCGCGGCGAAGGAGCTCATCAGCGGCAGGGACGAGACCAGATCCGTCCACGGCGAGTGGCGGATGCGCCGCCAGAATTCGCGCATCCGCGGCAACCGCTTTTCAGGGGGGTTGCCGGCGATCAGCGCCGCGTTGATCGCCCCGATCGAGGTGCCGATCACCCAGTCCGGCTCGATGCCTTCTTCCGCCAGCGCCTGGTAGACTCCGGCCTGGTAGGCGCCCAGCGCCCCGCCGCCCTGGAAGACCAGAACGACCTGGCCGTGGACGTCGCGATCGATCCGCCGCATGGGACGGGGCGCGACCGAGGTGTCGACGGGGCTCGCCGCCTGCGCGCTGTTCTCGAAGACCTGGGCGTCCATCTAACCTTCTCCTTGCGGCTCCTTGCGGCCGGTTTGCAGGGCCGGTGTGAGGTGAAGGTCGCAGCCGCGAGCCCGCGGCGGAAATCGCGCTTCGCTATTCAATCCATGCAGTTTGCGTATCGCGGCGGTCAGCCCGAGGTCAGCTCACTGGGTCTGCTCGGTGCGCTGTCGCTGCTGCTGTTCCCCGCCGGGGTCGTTCTCGCCGGCGTTCCGCGGTAGCAATATGGGGGAGGGCCAAGGAGGGCCTCCGAACCCGGCTCGGTGAGACCGCCGACCTCGGCGCAACGCCGCCCACGCGCCCTCATCGGAGAGATCATGGCCACGCCCAAGCAACTGAAGCTCGGCGCCTTCATGCGACCGGTGAGTCTGCACACCGGCGCCTGGCGCTACCCGGGCGCGGTCCCCGACGCGAACTTCAACTTTCCCCTGCTGAAGCGAGCGATCCGCAAGCTCGAGGAGGGGAAGTTCGACGCCTTCTTCATGGCCGACCACCTGGCCTTGCTGAACATGCCGCCCGCGGCCCTGAAGCGCAGCCACACCGTGACCTCCTTCGAGCCGCTGACCCTGCTGTCGGCCCTGTCGCAGGCCACCGAGCACATCGGCCTCATCGCGACCGCGTCGACCACCTACGATCTGCCCTACCACGTCGCACGACGGTTCGCGTCCCTGGACCACATCAGCGGCGGGCGCGCCGGCTGGAACGTCGTCACCACCTCCAATCCGGACGCGGCGCAAAACTTCGGCCTCGAAGAAGACATGGAGCACGATGAGCGCTACGCCCGCGCCCGCGAATTCTTTGACGTGGTCACGGGGCTGTGGGACTCGTTCGCCGACGACGCCTTCGTGCGCGACGTGGAGGAGGGAATCTACGTCGATCCCGAGCGGATCCACGTGCTGGCCCACAAGGGGAAATATCTTCGGGCGCGGGGGCCGTTGAACATCGCCCGCCCCGTGCAGGGCTGGCCCGTGATCGTGCAGGCCGGCGCGTCCGACGCCGGCCGCAGGCTCGCCGCCGAAACGGCCGAGGCCGTGTTCGCCGCCCCTGGATCGCTAGAGGCCGGCAAGGCCTTCTACGCCGACCTGAAGCGGCGCGTGCGCGCCGCCGGCCGCGATCCGGACACCCTGAAGATCCTGCCGGGCGCCTTCATCGTGGTCGGCGAGAGCGTCGAAGCGGCGCGCGCCAAGATCGCCCGCCTGGACAGCCTGGTGCACTACGACAGCTCGATCGGCTCGCTCAACGCAATGCTGGACTTCAACCTGTCGGGCTTCGACCCCGACGGCCCGCTGCCGGAGATCCCGCAAGGAAATTCCAGTCACAGCGCGCGCCAGCGGGTCCTCTCCATGGCCGAGCGCGAGCATCTCACGATCCGCCAGCTCGCTCAGCGGGTCGGCGGCTATCCGGGGCTGACCTTCGCCGGGACGCCTCAGATCATCGCCGACGAGATGGAGCGGTGGCTGGCGGAGGAGGCCTGCGACGGCTTCAACGTGATGTTCCCCTATCTGCCGCAGGGGCTCGACGACGTCGTCGATCACGTCATCCCCGAGTTGCAGCGGCGCGGCCTGTTCCGGCGGGAGTACGAGGGCGAGACCCTGCGCGAGAACCTCGGGCTGGCCAGCCCGCCGAACCGCTTCTTCGCCGCCGGCGGCTAGACGACCGCGCGCCTTCAGGGGAAGCGGGTCAGCTTCGCGCGATCTTCATCCGAGACGCGGCTCCAGAACTGCGACCAGCTGGGGGCGGCGTGGGGCCAGGTGACGCGAGGGTCGGTCTCGCTCATCTGCGGCAAGCGATCGTAGGGGCCGGTTGGACCCCTATCCATGTCGGCAAGGTAGAGCTTCCGGAGCTCGCGACGCTGCGCAAACAGCCACCGCTCGCCTCGGCGCACATAGAAGTCGCGATAGCAGATCGCCATCTCGATCCAGCGCTCGCCAAGCTCATGCTGCGCGACCGTATAGACCACGCCGGTCGCCGTCGTCGGCGAGGTCAACTCGACCACCTGCGTGAACACCGTGTGGAACGTCCGGTAGAACTTCTTCATGGTGACGCCGATGCGGGCGGCTTCACCCTGCCCGCCGGGACCCCACTCCGGATCTCCCGGCAATTCGGGGTCGTAGAGCGAGGCCAGCTTGTCCATGTCGCGCGTATCGAGCGCGATGGCGTAGTTGCTCACCAGATTTCGGATCGCCAGCTCCGCCTCGACCTTGGCTAGCCGGCCCTCCAGGCTATCGTTCGTCATGTGTCGTCTCTCCTTCGGGTCCTGACCACGGGCTACGATCGCCCGGCGGGCACTTCTCGCCCGCCAGGAGCAGGGCCGCGGCCTTGCCGATGCCCTTGCTGCCGCCGGCGACCAGGATGTCCACGCCGCCGAACGCCTCGCGCGCCGGCTCCGCCAGACGCTCCACGTCTTCCAGCTTATCGAGATCGCAGGCGACGCCCTTGGCGATCACCTCGCCGCGCCCGTATTGCTTGTCGAGGTCGGCGGCCACCTCGTCGCAGGCCGATTGGTCCCGGCTGGAGAGGACCACCTTGGCGCCGGCCTCGGCCAGAGCTTGGACGATGCCCAGGCCGATCCCCTTGGTGGCCCCGGTCACCACCGCCACCTTCCCGCTCAGGTCGAACAACGACACTGTGGATGCTCCCCTGCCTGCCAGAGATTCACACTAGCGACCGGCGGGAGGACGCGGCTAGGACGTTTCGCAGACCGGGGCGCTCGCAGGCTCTGAACGCACTTGTGAGCGGCCATCCGGAAACCGTCTGTAGCGTTCTCCGTTGCCTTCCTCCTGAAGAGGAGAGCTGAGATGCCGATCCCGTTGGCCTGTTGGGTCTGGTGGCTGTGCGTGACGGAGCTAACGGAAGAGCGGCGTTGATCGCTGAATGCGCGGCTCACCGGGGCCAGCTAGGACCCGCGAGCGACAGCCTCGGTGCTGACTTTGGCCTGGCGCTTCTGCCTGGTGGGATCCTCATCTCATGGTGAAGGAAACCGAGCGCGCCGCGAACGGCGAGGCGCTGCCCGACCTGTCCAGCCCGATCTGGGATCCGCTGTGGGAAGCCTGCTCGGCGCTCGGCATGTCGGTCAACTTCCACATCGGCGGCAACGAGCGGCGCGCGGACGTTTCGCGCTGGCTCCGACGATGTGTCGACACGCAGAGCTCATCCGGAAAAGCTTGGGTGGGGTAGGGTTGCGGAGGTGCAAGCCGGTCGCTGTTGGACTGGCGGCGCCTCACCGAGGCATACAAGCCCAAACCGTACGATCCGCGCGCTACGCCGAGCGCTATATCCCGCTCAAGGCCAGCCGAGAGCGTCTCAAAACTAAAGAGGCGCCGACTTTGTGCAGGTCGGCGCCTCGATAGGGAATTCAGGAGCCCGTGGGCAGCGTCGCGGTGTTCGCCACGAAGGGCACCGTATCGCCATTCTGCGCGGATTGGTTCGCCGTCGCGCCGATCGGCAGACGCTCAAGGGTGGGGGCCACATAAGCCCGCTTGGTCACTTCGGTCGTCATGTAACCTCCAGTTATCCGGTGCGCAAAAATCGCGCCATGCGATGGGGGGACGCAACTACGTTGGAGCTTGGCCCAGCATTGCGGCAAGATCAAGATGCCACCTAAGGTTTTTGAGTGCGTGCTGGTTCCATAGGCGCAGCGCTATCTATCCGCCAACACCTCGACCGTCCCACCTCTTCAGGTCGGAGGAAAATGGGAGATGAAGTGATGCGCCGCTCAGGCGATAAGTGGCTTCGCATGCTGCATAGAGCTGGTCGGACGCGATGATCGCATTCTCCATCGACTGGACGGGCCGACCCATCGGGCAGGGGGTCGCTCAACGCGTGGCGTCCTCGCTGGCGACCGGCCTCTCCGGCAGCGGCAAATTCGTCGTGGACGGCGATGTCATGTACGCCGCAGCAAATGCGGCGCGGACGTGGCGCCCAGCCCGCACCCAAAGCAGCGATTATGTCCTCTTCTCCGGGTTTATCGACAACAGACGGGCGATCTCCTCGCAGCTCGACCGCTTTGAGCCGGACGACGCCTCGCTCTACGCCGCCGCCTATTCGGCCTGGGGGACGGCGGCCGATTTGAAGCTGGTCGGCCAATACGCCGCGGTGATCTATTCGCCGCAGAGCCGTTCGGTGAGGGCGGTGAGAAGCCCGATCATGGCTCCGCCGCTGCATGTGTTTTCCGCAAACAACACCCTCATCATAAGCTCGACGCCGCGTGCGATATTCGCAACCGACGAGGTGCGTGCCGAGTTGGACGAGCAGAAAGTCGCCGATTCTCTGCTCCTCAACTACAATGAGGGGCGAAGAAGCTGGTACAAGGGCATAACTCGTGTCGAGATCGGCAAGGCTGTAGACTTTCGTCAAGGGTCCGAGGCCATTGATCGGTACTATAGGCTCGAATCTCTCGCGCCGGTCCGTTTCAAGAACGACAACGATTACGTCGACGCCGCCAACGCTTTGTTGGAGGAGGGCGTCAGGGCTTCGCTGGCCGGATCGCGCCGGGCGGCCATTCTCGTCTCCGGCGGCTACGATTCGCAGGCAGTCGCCGCGACGGCGCTCAGGCTGGACCCGGGGCGTCCGCTGATCGGCTTCACCGGCGTTCCGGCGCCCGGCTGGGACGGCAGGATCGCGAAATTCCACATCGGCGACGAGAGTCCGCATGTGGAGGCGCTGCGCGCGATGTACCCGTCGCTCGAGGTGATCCGGCGGGATGCGGGCGACAGCTTCCTGGACGAGCGCGACCAGAAGGCGCTGTTTCTTCTCAGCAGCGTCTGTCCGCGCAACGCCGAGAACCTCCATTGGGTATTCGACTGCTATCGGGCGGCCAGGGAGCGGGGCTGCGACCTGATGCTGAATGGCGGCTATGGAAACGTGTCGTTCAGCTTCACGGGCATCGGCGCGTTGCCGGCCTGGTTCACCAGCTTTCAATGGGGAAGGCTTTGGCGGGAATTGAACGCCACCAAACGCAAGACCCCTCTTCCGGTGTTCTTCCTTTCCCACGTGATCCGGCCGCTCATTCCCCCGGGGCCCTGGAACGCCATCCAGGCCCTGCGCGGACGTCAAGATCCCAGTCCCTTCAGCAGCTGGTGCCCCCTGAACCCAGAATGGGCGCGGGAAATGAACGTCGTGGAGAGGGCGGCGGAGCTCAACTTCGACATCACCTTCAAATCGCCGCCGCCCTCCACGCGCGCCTGGCGTCAGTGGGTGATCGAGCACGCCTGGAACGAAGGCGGCGACCTCGAGCTGAACCTGGACGGCATGTCCGGATTGAGGAGCCGGGACCCCACGGGATATCGGCCCCTGCTGGAGTTCTGCCTTTCGATCCCCGACGATCAGTACCTTCGGAATGGCGAGTATCGGTGGCTGTCCCGACGAATGCTGCGCGGCGTCGTGCCCGACGCCGTGCTCGATGCGAAGCAGGCTGGGCGGCAAGGCGCCGATTGGTACTTCAGGCTGGGGCGCCGCAGGCAGGCGCTTCGGCGGGAGCTGGAGGCGCTCGAGGCCGATCCGGTGATGGCCCGCCGGCTGGACCTGCCCAGCCTGAAGTCCGCGCTCGACGATTGGCCGGCGGAGGCGCCGCTTCAGGCGAACAGGGAGGAGCTTGCGGTCGCCCAGCGGCTCGAACTGGCGGTGGGCCGCGCCATCACGACCGCACGGTTCATCCAGTATGTCGAAGGCAAGAATCACTGACTCGCATGCGCGAGCGTCTGCGCGCTTGCGGAATATCTATAGTTAAGCCTAGTCCCTCGAACATCCCTGTCGTGACTGAGCAAAGTGACCCCAAACACGTACCGGGCCTATGGCCTCACGTTCAGCAGCGAACTCGATCTCCCCGAGTTGCGTGCATTCGGCGGCCTCGACGCCTCGGCCGTCGACGCATCCATTCGTCTTGCGCCGGCGCCCCGGGACGGGGTTCGGGAAGGAAAGGATCATGGCCCGTTCTACCGGATGAGCGCGACGCAGGTGTGGTTCGATGTCCCTGACGTCGGTGCGTTTCTCATCAGCGACGGGGCCGAAATCCTGGTCGATCCCAAGCTCGGCGTCGACGAGAGCAGCATACGGCTTTTCCTGCTCGGGTCCGCCTTCGGCGCCCTGCTGATTCAGCGCAATCTGCTCACGCTTCACGGCAACGCCGTCCGGATCGGGGGCCGCTGCATGATCTGCGTCGGCGACGCCGGCGCCGGGAAATCCACATTGGCGGCGGGCTTCATGCGCAGGGGTTTCGACGTGCTGGCCGACGATGTCGCGCCGATCGACGCGAGCGGCCGGGCCGTCCCCGGGTTTCCGAGGATCAAGCTGTGGCGGGACGCCGCCGACGGGCTCGGCATCGAAACGCAGGGATTGAGCCGCATTCGCCCGGAATTCGATAAATACAACGTCCCGCTCGAAAAGCAGGGAGATGAGCCCGCAATCGTGAACTGGATCTATGTCCTGTCGAAGGGCGCGCAGGACGAGTTCAGCTTCGAAAGACTGTCGGGAGCAGAAAAGTTCTCAGCCCTTTACCAGCATGCCTACAGGATGGAATTCGTTCGCGGCATGCAGCGCGAGGCGGTTCACTTGCGAAGCTGCGGCGCGCTCGCGACGCGGATCAAGTTTTCACGGGTGGTGCGGCCGGAAGCGGGCTTTGACGTGGACGGACTCATCGACCGATTGCTTTCTGACATGCAGTCGACGGAGCTTTAGGATCCCGGGTGGGCGCGCGAAGCTGCGCCCAGCTTCGAGGGATCATTCGGGTGTTCGGATGCTGGGCTGGGGATGAGCGAAAGATGAGCGTTTTATACTGTCGAAATCAGGACATACTCGTCACAGAAATGGATGGCGATTTCGTCATGATGAATGTCGAAACCGGTGACTATCACAGTATTCGCGGATCCGGCGTGCGGATCTGGGAGTTGGCGGAAACGCCTGTGACGGAGGGGCAGATCGTCGCGACCATCTGCGCCGAATGCGACGTCCCGGAAGACGTCTGCACGGCCGACGTTCGACAGTTTCTCGACGATCTGCTCGGCGCCGGCCTTCTTCTGAAGGGCTGAGATGCCGGCGGTCGCCGCCCTCGCGAAGAGGGTCGGAAGCTTCGCCAAGCTTCCGCTCTTCATGCAGCTTTGGGCCGTCCCCGTGTGGTTCATGCTGGGCGCGTCCAAGTGCGTCGTGCTGGCGGTCCCCTTTCGCAAGGTCGCGTCCAGGCTGGGCTGCAGCGTCGGGCTAGAGCCCTGGATCCCCATTCTGTCGGAGGCCCAGAACCGCCGTGCGTTTCAGATCGGCCGGGTGATCCGGAAAGTGGCGCGCCTGACACCCTGGGATTCCAACTGCTTTCCCCAGGCCGTTACGGCGCGCCTGCTGCTGGGTCTCTATGGCGTGCCCTACGCCCTCTATTTCGGATTGATGCGCGAGGCCGGATCGTCTGCGATGAAAGCGCATGCATGGGTGGTCGCAGGCCGCATCTGGGTGACGGGTGGCGACAGCTTCGACCAGTACGCCATCGTCGGGATGTACGTCTGCCCGCGCCTTCGGCCCCGGTCGGCGGGTTGACCTGACCGGGCGCGCTGCACCGCCCATCATGGGCGGCCGCTGTGCGCTGCTCCAGCATTCATCGCTTCCGAGAAGGGGGCGCTCATCGCATCCTGCGGTCGAAAGCTGGATCGGCTTCGGCCTGGCTGCGGAGATGATGATGCTCAGGATCGCATGCGCTCTGATCGTCGCTTGGCTGTTCGCGGTTCCCGCGCTTGCCCAGCCCGCTCCGTTTCCAGCGGATTTTCGCACCGAGGACATCCCCGTCAACGGCGTGACCATGCACGTGCGGGTCGGCGGCCATGGCCCAGCTGTGGTGCTGTTGCACGGCTTCGGCGACACCGGCGACATGTGGGGGCCGATGGCGAGCGACTTGGAGCGGGACCACACCGTCGTCGTTCCAGACCTCAGGGGAATGGGCCTGTCCTCGAAGCCGGCGACCGGCTTCGACAAGAAGACGCAGGCGGGGGACATCGCCGGCGTGCTGGACGCCTTGAAGATCCAGCGCGCCGATCTCGTCACGCACGACATCGGCAACATGGTCGGCTTCGCTTTCGCGTCCCAGTATCCCAACCGCGTCACGCGCTTCGCGCTGATCGATGCGCCCGTGCCGGGCGTAGGGCCCTGGGAGGAGATCCTGAAGAACCCGCTGCTCTGGCATTTCCGCTTTGGCGGGCCGGACATGGAGCGGCTGGTCGCCGGCCGCGAGCGCATCTATCTCGATCGCTTCTACAACGACTTCGCGGCCCACCCAGAGCGCATCACTGAAGCCACTCGCGACCATTACGCGCGGCTCTACGCGCTTCCGGGCGCGATGCATTCCAGCTTCGCCCAGTTCGCGGCCTTCGATCAGGACGCGATCGACAATCGCGCCTTCCTCGCGGGCCACGGCAAGTTGCCGATGCCGGTGCTGGCGCTCGGCGGCGAGAAGTCGTTCGGCGTCAGGATGGCCGAGATCATGCGCGCCGGCGCCGTCGACGTGAAGGGCGGCGTCGTGCCGGATTCCGGCCACTGGATCATGGACGAGAACCCGACAGCGACGGTGGCCTTGGTGCGCGCCTTCCTCGAGGCCAGGCCCTGATCAGCGGCCGTAGCCGTAGTCTCGGTAGCCATAGCCGTAGCGGCTATTCGTCCGGCTGTAGTAGCCGCGGTCGTAAGAGCGATAGCCGTCACCGTAGTAAGACGGCGCCCGGCGATAGCTGTAGCTGCGATAGCTGCGGTGATCGTTGCTCTTGTCCACCGCGACCCCCAGCGCCGCGCCCGCCACCGCGCCGATGGCCACGGCCTCGGTCTTGCCGTTGCCGACCGCCGCACCGGCCACGCCGCCCAGAAGCGCGCCCAGGATGGCGCTTTCCGTCTTCGAGGTGCCGGCGGCGGCTTGGCTGGCCGGGAGGGCGACGGCGGCGGCGACGGTGAAAGCCATCGCAGCCTTGGTGATCTTATTGGTCATGGCTCGAACTCCGTTACCTGCGCCGGGACCCGATTGGGCCGCATCGACGATGTTGAGCCGCAACCTAGACACCCGAGACTGAACCCAGTCGGAGCCTTCCGTTCATGCCGCCGACAGGTTCGCGACGACCGTGGCGTCCCGCGACGCCATACTGACCCTCCTAACGGCCCAGGCGCTGTCAACGACAGCGCCGCCTGCCGCCTGCCGCATGCACAGGCCGCCCACGCGCCGTCCGGCGGCGTGCGTCAGGCGCTCGGGAAGCCGCCGAGGGTCGGCCGCGTACGCCCGTCGTCGCCCTGACCGCCAACGCCATGGCGCACCACGCCGCCGAGTACGCGGCTTGCGGCATGGAATGGCGTGGTTTCCAAGCCGATCCAGATCGAGGCCCTGTTTCGCGCCCTGCAGGCGGACCTCGCCGTGGAGCCGCAAACAGCTCCGGAGCTCCGCGCAGGGCCTGAGGGCCGCGACAAGCCTTTCGCGCTCAATCACCAGGGCGCGTCGCAGGCCGGTTGCATCGCGCCGCATTCCCCCTGACGCTGAGGCTTCGAGAAGAAGGCTCAGCGGCCCGCAAGGGCGCGAGGGAGGTGTCGATGGCTGACCATGGCGGCGAGCCCCGGTCCGGGATCCTGTCGTACGAGGTGCGCGAGGGCGCGGCCTGGCTGACGTTCAACCGGCCGGAGGTGATGAACGCCCTCGACGCGCCGCTCCGGCAGGCGATCGTCGAGGCCGTGGCGACGGCGGACCGCGACGATGACGTGGCGGCGCTGGTGTTCTGCGGGGCCGGCGGCCGCGCCTTCTGCGCCGGCGCGGACCTCAAGGAGATCGCCGAGCGGGACGCCAGTTCGCCCGGCCGAGCCACGCACGCGCCCAATGTCTTCACGGCCCTGCGGAACTGCCGCAAGCCGGCGATCGCCGCGGTCGACGGCTACTGCCTCGCCGCCGGTCTGGAAATGGCGAGCCTTTGCGACATCCGCGTCGCGACCGAAGCCTCGAGCTTCGGCCTGCCGGAGGTGCTGCGATCGATGATGCCGGACCCCGGCCTCCTGGAACTGCCGCGGCTGATGCCCGCCGGCGAGGCCGCCAGGCTGCTGCTCACCGGAAAGCCGATGCCTGCGCGACGCGCCTATGAGATCGGTTTCATCCAGGCGCTGCTTCCCGATCGATCCGCAATGCTGGCCGAGGCGGCGCGCATCGCCGCCGAAATCGCCCTCGCCGCGCCGCTGGCGGCGGAGGCCTACAAGCAGGTGCTCCGCTGCAGCGATCTGCCGCTGGAAGCCGCCGCGCTGCGCCGAGCCGCGCTCTGGACCTCGCTCCAGGCGACCGAGGACCGGCTGGAGGGGCCGCGCGCCTTCGCCGAGAAGCGCAAGCCGGTCTGGAGGCGACGATAGGCACGGCGGCGCCCGGAGCCTGACCCTGGGCTGGCCAGTGATCACCTTGGGCCGCCGGGTACGACCAGATGATGGTCACCGCTCACACCGAGCAGCCGGGGCGTGGAGCAGCCGATCATCAACTGGGCGCCCTCGCCCGCGCTGTCGGCTGCGCTCTTTTACGCTCTACGACATGGATCGGATCCGCGACATCAAACAGGGACCGGCCTGCCTGCTCTATATGCTGACCGACAGCGGCGACCTGCTGCGCCTGGTTCCAGCCCGAGGCGACGAACGTCGCGCCGAGCTCAAGCGGCGGCGATAGACGCCGCCCTCGGCGCCAGGGCGGCGATGCTCGCGTGCGCTCCGACTACTGGACGCTGCGAGCGGCCTCCGTTTCCGCCAGCCGCTTCTTCGCGAAGTCAGCCACCCGGCGGCCGTGCGTGAGATAGAGCTCCTGCGCGGGATTGATCGTGGTTCGCAGCAGGGTCCTTTCCCCCGCTCCGCCGTGGAAGGCGGGACGTCCGTGCTGGAGCGCGATGTTGTCCCAGATCACCAGGTCGTCCTGACGCCAGTGATGCTCGAAGGTGTGAGCGTCATCATAGAGGATTGCGAACAGCGGCGTGAATATCGCCTCGCTCTCCTCCGCGTCGCGGCCCTCGATCCGCACCGACATGTCCTCGTGGACGAACAGTAGTTCCTCGCCGGTGCGAGGATGAGTCCAGATCACCGGGTAGGTGGTGCGAGGGAAGTAATATTCGTCCTGCGGAACCTCCGCGAGCACCCGGCGCGTCTCGGGCATCAGCCGGCGGCTGCGGGGAATTTCCTCTCCGGCCGGGGAAAGGTCGGCCATGTTGATCGTGCGCAGCCCCTGCACCTGCGCGCGCAGCTCCGCGGGCAGGACCCGAGCCGCCCGCACCCCGCTGGCGAACCGCGTCGGCGCCAAATCGCCCACCACATGCTGGCCGCCCAAGGCGATGTAATGGGTCGGCGCCGGGGACCAGGCGTTGTCCGAGTGCCACGGCAGCGCCGCCTCATGGTGCACGCCGCTGTCCAGCCGGCGATTGGAGACGTAGCCGTGGAAGACGCCTCGTCCAGCCTCGTCGGTCTTCGGGCCGAACAGCTCCATGAAGGCCACCTGCTCGTCCACGCTCAGGCCCTGGCCGGGGAAGCTCAGCAGATGGTGACGATCGATCAGCGACTGAAGTTCGCCTCGGGTGTCAGGATCGACGGGCTTCTTGAGATTGATGCCGGTGATTTCGACGCCGATGTTGCGCGACAGCGGAACGGTGCGCATGACGATCCTCCCAGACCACGCCCGCCAGGGCGCGAATGTGTCTCCTGCATTGCAGACTGCTTCCGCCCCGTCGATGTGAATGTCAATCGAACCCGGATGACCCACGGAGCGACGCGCGGCTTGCGCTCGACCACCCCGCCTGGGTTTGATGAGTTGCTCTCGACCGCCGGAAGACGGCACTTTCCACGTCAAAGAGGGAGGTGGCCGGGGAAGAGTTTGGCGGCGGCATATGGAGACGCTCACGGCGTCGCGGACTGGTCGAAGACGCCGGAGGTAGGGCTCACGGTTCCCGAGTTTCTCCGCCGCGTCCTCACGGCGCGCAAGCTCGCGCCCGACGCCCCCGTCAGCCTGGTGATCCGGTCCGAGGACAACGAGGCGCTCGCCCGCCAGGCCGGCGCCGACATGGTGATCGATCCGGCCAGCTTCGCCGGCCTGCTGCTGGCCAGCTCCACCCACGGGGCGCACCTGGCGGACTACATCACCGACCTCGCCGGCTGCCACGGGACGGTGGCGCTGCGTGAGCGGCCGGTGACGGCGCAGGAGGGGGGGCCGCTCTCGGCCGTGCGCACCGGCAAGGCCCTGCAGATCCAGCGCGGCGCCCGCGTCATCGGCTTCTGGGAGCCCGACGCCGAGCGGCTGGAGCCGGGCGACCTGATCGTCGAGGTGGCGCCGCGCGGGTGAGCGAAAAACCCCCTCAGTCCGCTTCGCGGACAGCTCCCCCGCTGCGCGGTGGAGCATCTTAGCTCTGAGATCCTCCACCGCGCAGGGGGGAGGTGGATTGGCGCGCAGCGCCGAGACGGAGGGGGCGTTCAAGCCGCGCGCCGTGCCCTCAGTCGGCGTCCATCTTCAGCGCGGCGATGAAGGCTTCCTGCGGGATCTCGACCTTGCCGAACTGGCGCATGCGCTTCTTGCCGGCCTTCTGCTTGTCGAGCAGCTTGCGCTTGCGGCTGGCGTCGCCGCCATAGCACTTGGCGGTCACGTCCTTGCGCAGGGCGCGCACGGTCTCGCGGGCGATGATCCGGCCGCCGATCGCCGCCTGGATCGGGATCTGGAACATGTGCGGGTTGATCAGGTCCTTCATCTTCTCGACCATGCCGCGGCCCCGGGTCTCGGCGCGGTCGCGGTGGACCAGCATGGATAGCGCGTCGACCGGCTCGCCGTTGACCAGGATCGACATCTTCACGAGGTCGCCGACGCGGTATTCCTCGATCTGGTAGTCGAACGAGGCATAGCCCTTCGAGATCGACTTCAGCCGGTCGTAGAAGTCGAACACCACCTCGTTCAGCGGGAGGTCGTACACCACCAGCGCGCGCGAGCCGACGTAGGACAGCTCGCGCTGCGAGCCACGGCGGTCCTGGCAGAGCTTGATCACAGCGCCCAGGTATTCGTCGGGCGTCAGGATGGTGGCCTTGATCCAGGGCTCGGAGATGCTTTCGATCTTCACCGGGTCCGGCAGGTCGGCGGGATTGTGCAGCTCGATCTCGTCGCCGTTGGTCAGCTTCACGCGGTAGACGACGCTGGGCGCCGTGGCGATCAGGTCGAGGTCGAATTCGCGGGAAAGCCGCTCCTGGATGATCTCCAGGTGCAGCAAGCCCAGGAAGCCGCAGCGGAAGCCGAAGCCCAGGGCGGCGCTGGTCTCCATCTCGTAGCTGAAGGAGGCGTCGTTCAGGCGCAGGCGACCGATGGCGGCGCGCAGATCCTCGAAGTCGGCGGCGTCCACCGGGAAGAGGCCGCAGAACACCACCGGCTGCACGTCGCGGAAGCCGGACAGGGCCTCGGCCGCGGGCTTCTTCTCGTCGGTGATGGTGTCGCCGACGGCGGCGTGGGCGACTTCCTTGATCTGGGCGGTGATGAAGCCGATCTCGCCCGGGCCCAGGCTCTCGACCTCGGTGCGCTTGGGGTTGAAGACGCCGACCCGGTCGATCAGGTGCGTCGAACCCTGCTGCATCATCTTGACGCGCTGGCCGGATTTCAGCACGCCGTCGATCACGCGCACCAGGACGACCACGCCCAGGTAGGCGTCGTACCAGGCGTCGACCAGCAGGGCCTTCAGCGGCGCCGCGGCGTCGCCCTTGGGGGCGGGCAGGCGGGTGACGATGGCCTCCAGCAATTCATGGATGCCGGCGCCGGTCTTGGCCGAGGTGAGGATGGCGTCCGATGCGTCCAGGCCGATGACGTCCTCGATCTGCTGGCGCACCCGGTCGGGCTCGGCGGCGGGCAGGTCGATCTTGTTCAGGACCGGCACGATCTCGTGATCGTTGTCGAGCGCCTGGTAGACGTTGGCCAGAGTCTGGGCCTCGACCCCTTGGGAGGCGTCGACCACCAGGATCGAGCCCTCGCAGGCCGCCAGGCTGCGCGAGACCTCGTAGGCGAAGTCCACGTGGCCTGGCGTGTCCATCAGGTTCAGGACATAGGTCTCGCCGTCGTCGGCCTTGTAGTGTAGCCGGACCGTCTGGGCCTTGATGGTGATCCCGCGCTCGCGCTCGATCTCCATGTTGTCGAGCACCTGCTCGGACATCTCCCGCGCCGTCAGCGCGCCGGTCTCCTGGATCAGGCGGTCGGAGAGCGTCGACTTGCCGTGGTCGATATGCGCGACGATGGAGAAATTGCGGATGCGCTGGAGCGGGGTGGTCATGGCGCGTGCGTCTAGCACAAATCCGGCGGAGCGCGAGACGCGCGACCGCCTGTCGCGGCGAACACGGTTAAGCGTCCATTAAACTGGATCAGCTCATGACTCTCCTGGGCGGGAGCGGTTTTTGAGACGAAAGGCATACAAAGCGTCATGGACCGTCGCACCCTTATCCTGTCCGGCCTGATGAGCCTGAGCGCCGGTGGGCTGGCGCGCGCCGCGTCGCCGACGCCGATCGAAACAGGGCCGTCGCCCGTGGGGCCGCCGTCGCCGAACGCAGCCCCGGCCTATTCCGCGGGCGGATCGGCCAGCGCCTATTCGCGCGACGAGATCGTCAACAGCGTCTCCAACTTCCTCGGCGTCACTGCCGAGAGCGCGGGCGCGATGGTCGAGCGGGTGTTCGCGCAGAAGGGCCAGCCGACCGGCTACATCGCCGGCGAAGAAGGCTCGGGCGCCATCGCGGTCGGCCTGCGCTACGGTCGCGGCCTGCTCTACATGAAGGACCGCGAGCCGATGGAGGTGTACTGGCAGGGCCCGTCGATCGGCTGGGACCTGGGCGGCAACGCCAGCCGCGTCTTCACCCTCTGCTACAATTTGCAGGTCGCTGACGCCATCTACCAGCGCTTCCCCGGCGTGGAGGGCACGGCCTACTTCATCGGCGGCCTCGGCGTGAACTACCAGGCCGCCGACGGCATCACGCTCGCGCCGATCCGCGCCGGCGTCGGCTTCCGGCTGGGCGCCAACGCGGGCTATCTCGCCTACACCCGCAAGCGGAACGTGCTGCCGTTCTGAGATCGTCCCGCGCCGGAATTCAGTGCTTCGCTCGTGCCGCGATGAAATCCGTCAGCGCCAGGAGCACGCACGAGACGACGAAGGCGACGTGCATGGCCAGCAGCCAGCCCAGCACCCGGTCCTCGACGGGCTCGCCCAGGGCCATGCGCATCAGGCCGCGCAGCAGGGCGATGGCGCTGATCGCCACGATCGAGGCGATCAGCTTGAGCTTCAGGTTGGAGAAGTCGACCGCGCCCATCCAGCTCGGCCGGTCCTGGTGGTGCGCCGCCTCGATCTTGGAGACGAAGTTCTCGTAGCCGGCGAAGATGACGATCAGCAGCAGGTTGCCGGTGAGGCTGAGATCGATCAGCGACAGGGCCATGAGGATGACCTGGGCTTCGGTCATCTCCGCGACGTGCGTCACCTGATGGATCAGCTCGGTGCAGAAGACGTAGAGCAGGGCGGCGAGCGCCACGACCAGGCCGACGTAGAAGGGGGCCATCAGCCATCGCGAACGGAACAGCCAGAGCTCCAGCCGCCGCTCGACGGCGTTCTGGCTCTCCGGCCCGGCGGCGGCGCTTGCGTCGACCATGAGGCCAAGGCTAGCGGCGCAGCCGTGGCCGCCAATCAGGGCTAACCCTATGCCCTGTCCCCGCTTGCGGGGAGAGGGCTAGCTCCTCAGCTTCGCGCCGGTCGCTTTCTCGGCCGCGGCGATGATCTTCGCCGAGAGCGCCTCGATCTCGGCCTCGGTAAGGGTCTTGTCTCGCGGCTGCACCGTGACCTCCACGGCGACCGACTTGGCGCCGTCGGGCACGCCGGGACCCTGGTAGACGTCGAACACCCGGGCGTCGGCGATCAACTGTTTGTCGGCGCCGAGGATCGGGCGCACCACCTCGCCGGCCGGCGTCTCGGCGGCGACCACGAAGGCGAAGTCGCGCGACAGCGGCATCAGCGGCGAGAGCTCCAGCGCAGGCTTGGTCTTGACGGCCTTCCGCTTGGGCTCGGGCACAGCGTCTAGGTTGAGCTCGAAACCGTACAGCGGTCCTTGCGCGTCCAGCGCCTTGACCACGCTCGGATGCAGCTCGCCGAACTCGGCCACGAGAGTCTTGGGGCCGAGTTGCAGCCGGGCCGAGCGGCCGGGATGCCACCAGGACGAGGACTGGCCCTGGACGACCTGCAGCGGCGGCGCGCCCAGCTCTTCCAGCAGGGCCATGAGGTCCGCCTTCACCGCGAAGAGGGCGTCCGGGGCCTGGCCATCCCAGCGCCGAGGCGGATGCGGCGCGACCAGGGCGGCGATGGTGGTGACCTGGTCGCCCGGCTTGTCGCCCCGGAAGGTCGGGCCGATCTCGAACAGGGCGGCGTCGGCGAAGCCCTTGCGGGCGGCGCGCGCGGCGGCCTCGGCCAGGTTGGGCAGGATCGACGGCCGCATGGTCGACAGGTCCGAGGCGATCGGGTTGGCGAGCACCAGCTCCGGCTGGCCGCCGCCGAAGGCCTGCGCCCAGTCATGGCGCATGAAGCTCCAGCTGATCGCCTCCGAATAGCCGCGCGCGGCCAGCGCCCGCCGGGCCGTGCGGATCCGCGCCTGGCGCACGGTCAGCACGCCGCCGGCCGGGACGGCGACCTGCGGCAGCGGGTCGGGCGGCAGCCGGTCATAGCCCTCGATGCGCGCGACCTCTTCGACCAGGTCGGCCTTGCCTTCGACGTCGCGCCGCCAGCTGGGCGGGGTCACCTGCTCGCCGGCGACGGTGAAGCCGAGCTTCTGCAGGATCTCATCGATCCGGGCGGGCGGCAGGTCGAGGCCGGAGAGCTTCTTCACGTAGGCGCGGTCGAAGTCGATCGCCGCGGGCGGCGCCGGCGGGGCGCCGGCGATGCGGACCTCCGAGGCCTCGCCGCCGCAGAGTTGCAGGATCAGCTGCGTCGCCAGCTGCAGGCCAGGCTCGACGAACTGCGGATCGACGCCGCGGGCGAAGCGGTACTGGGCGTCGGAGGTGATGCCGGTCAGCCGCCCGGTCTGGGCGGTGCGGATCGGGTCGAACCAGGCGCTCTCGACGAAGACGTCGGTGGTCTCTTCGGAACAGCCGGTCGACTCCCCGCCCATGACGCCGCCCAGGCCGATCGGACGCTGGCCGTCGGCGTCAGCGATGACGCACATCTCCGAGGTGATGTCGTAGGTCTTGCCGTCGAGCGCGATCAGCTGCTCGTCGGCGTGCTTATCGGGGCTGGGATGGTCGTGCCGGCTGGGCTCGGCCGGGCCGCGGCCGAGGCGGGCCTCGATCACCTGTCCGGACAGCTTGGCCATGTCGTAGACGTGCAGCGGCCGGGCGCGGTCGTAGGAGATCAGGTTGGTGACGTCGACGAGCGCGTTGATCGGCCGAAGCCCAACCGAGACGAGCCGCTGCTGCAGCCAGGCCGGCGAGGGCCCGTTCTTCACGCCGCGGATCACCCGTCCGGCGAACACCGGGCAGGCGTCGCCGTCGACGCGGATCTCGACCGGGCAAGGGAAGCTGCCTGCGACCGGCGCCAGCGGATCGGGCTTCAGCGTTCCGAGGCCCGCGGCGGCGAGGTCGCGGGCGATGCCGCGCACGCCCAGCCAGTCGGGCCGGTTGGGGGTGACCTCGAAGTCGATCACCGCCTCCAGGCCGAATGCGTCAGCCGCGGGCAAGCCCACCGCCAGGTCGTCGGGAAGTTCGAGGATGCCGTCGGACTCCTCGGCGACCTCCAACTCCTTGGCCGAGCAGAGCATGCCGTTTGAGACCACGCCGCGCACCGGGCGCGCCTCCAGGGTGACGCCGCTTCCCGGGATATAGGCGCCCAGCGGGGCGTAAACGGTGGTGAGCCCCGCCCGCGCGTTCGGCGCGCCGCAGACGATTTCCAGGCGGCCGTCCTTGGTGTCGACCTGGCAGACCCTCAAGCGGTCCGCGTTCGGGTGCTGCACGGCCTCGACGATCTTCGCCACCGAGAAGGCGCCGAGCCTCGCGGCGGGATCCTCGACATCTTCGACCTCGAGCCCGGCCATGGTCATGGCCTCCACCACCTGCTGCACGGCGGCGTCGGTCTCCAGGTGCTCCTTGAGCCAGGAGAGGGTGAACTTCATCGGGCGGCTCCGAGGATCGAGGCGCGGCCTAACGCCCCCTCAGTCAGCTTCGCTGACAGCTCCCCCGCCGCGCGGTGGAGCATCTTGGCTTTGGATCCTCCACCGCGAAGCGGGGGAGGTGGATCGGTGCGAAGCGCCGAGACGGAGGGGGCGTTCATGACAGCCCCGTCGCCGGGTTCGGCGCGGCGAAGGCGGAGAAGCCGTAGTGGGCGAGCCAGCGCGGGTCGGAGGCGAACATGTCGCGCAGGTCCGGCATGCCGTACTTCAGCATCCCCAGCCGGTCGACGCCGAGGCCGAAGGCGAAGCCCTGCCATTCGTCCGGATCGAGCCCGCAGTTCTTCAGCACGTACGGGTGGACCATGCCCCCGCCCAGGATCTCCAGCCAATCCGAGCCCTCGCCGATCTTCACCGCGCCGCCGGAGCGGTCGCACTGCACGTCCATCTCCGCGCTGGGCTCGGTGAAAGGGAAATGGTGCGGGCGGAAGCGGGTGACGACGGCCTCCGTCTCGAAGAAACGCCGGGTGAAGGCGTCGAGCGTCCACTTCAGGTGGCCCATATGGATGGCGCGATCGATCACCAGGCCTTCCAGCTGGTGGAACATCGGGGTGTGGGTGGCGTCGGAGTCGGAGCGATAGACGCGGCCGGGGACGATGACGCGGATCGGCGGTTCCTGGCCGTTGGCGATCCAGCCGGGCAGCTTCTCGCCCGTCTTCTGCATCACCCTGACCTGCACCGGGCTGGTGTGGGTGCGCAGCAGCTTGCGCTCGCCGTTCGCGTCGGGCGCCAGCCAGAATGTATCATGCATCTCTCGCGCCGGATGCTTGGGCGGGAAGTTGAGCGCCGTGAAGTTGTGAAAGTCGTCCTCGATGTCCGGTCCATCCGCCAGGCCGAAGCCCATCTCGGCGAAGATGGCGATCATCTCGTCGAGCACCTGCATGGTCGGGTGCACCCGGCCGCGGCGCTCCGGCGGGGCGGGCAGCGAAAGGTCCACCCGCTCGGCGGCGAGCCTGGCCACCAGCGCAGCGACTTCCAACTCGGCCTTCCGGGCGGCCACCGCCTGGGTCACTTGATCGCGCAGGCCGTTGATCTGCGGCCCGCGCTCGCGGCGCTCGTCCGGCGTCATTGAGCCAAGCGTCTTGAGCAGGTCAGAGATCGAGCCGGACTTGCCGAGCGCGGCCACACGCACTGCGTCCAGTTCGGCGAGATCGGCCGCCGCGGCGATCCGCGTGCTGATCTCGGCTTCCAGTTGGGCGAGGTCGGTCATGAGGGGAGTTGCTCTAGAGCAGGTGAGGCTGGGTGGAAACGGCGCAAACGAAAAAGCCCTCCGGTTCGCACCGGAGGGCTCTTTGCAGGGACTAGTCCCAAACTCAGGCCAGGGCGGCGCGAACCTTGTCGGCGATGGCCTTGAAGCCGACCGGGTCCTTGCCGGCGATGTCCGCAAGCACCTTGCGGTCCATCGCGATCCCGGCCTTCTCCAGGCCGTAGATAAATCGGGAATAGGTGAAGCCTTCCAGGCGCGCCGCGGCGTTGATCCGCTGGATCCACAGCGCGCGGAAGCTGCGCTTGCGGACCTTGCGGTCGCGGTAGGCGTACTGGCCGGCCTTGTCCACCGCGGCCTTGGCGGCGCGGATGGTGTTCTTGCGGCGGCCGTAGAAGCCCTTGGCCTGTTCCAGGACCTTCTTGTGCTTGGCGTGGGCGGTGACGCCCCTTTTCACGCGAGCCATCTGTCAGGTCCTTCCTTAGAGGCCGTAGGGGAGGAAGATCTTGATGATCTTGGCGTCGGCCTCGCTCATCACCTTCGTGCCCCGGTTCTGACGGATGTACTTGGCGTTGTGGCTGATCAGGCGGTGCCGCTTGCCGGCGACGCCGGCCTTCAGCTTGCCCGAAGCCGTCATCTTGAAGCGCTTTTTGGCGCCCGACTTCGTCTTCAGTTTCGGCATTTCATGTCGGAGCTGGAAGGCTCCGTCCTCTGGACGAGTTTGCGAACCGCCCTGGCATGCCTTTTGGCCAGGCGGCTCCGAAGGGCGTGGCTGATACGCGAAAGGGGCGGGGATTGCAATCCTCTCCCGCCTTGCGGTTCCCTTTCCCGCCTGCGGGAGAGGGGACCACCCGCCGAAGAGCGGGTGGTTGAAAGGGCGCAGGCTCGGCGCTATCCGCCCCGAAGCTCACCGGTTGTCTTGCAAATCTCTGCGGCGGCTTTCCCTCTCCACCGCTCGCTCTTCGCTGCGCTCGGCGCGCGGTCCCCCTCTCCCGCGAGCGAGCGGGAGAGGAAACGCCTGATCAGCGCGGCGCCAGGATCATGATCATCTGCCGGCCTTCCATGCGCGGCTCATACTCGACCTTGGCGGTCTGTTCGAAGTCGGCCTTGACCTGCTGCAGCAGCTTCATGCCGAGTTCCGGGTGAGCCAGTTCGCGGCCGCGGAAGCGCAGGGTCACCTTGACCTTGTCGCCTTCCTCGAAGAAGCGCGTCATCGCCCGCTGCTTCACTTCGTAGTCGTGCTTGTCGATGTTCGGGCGGAGCTTGATCTCCTTGATCTCCACCACCTTCTGCCGCTTGCGCGCCTCGTTCTTCTTCTTCTGCTCCTGGAACTTGAACTTGCCGTAGTCCAGGATCTTGCAAACGGGCGGATCCGCGTTCGGCACGATCTCCACCAGGTCGAGGCCGACTTCTTCAGCGGCTTCGAGAGCTGAGGAGGTGGGCATCACGCCCTGCTTCTCACCGTGCTGGTCGATCAGCAGCACACGGGGAACACGGATTTCATCGTTGATGCGCGGCCCGTCCTTGACGGGAGGCGCCTGCATGGGGCGGCGAATAGGGGTTTGCTCCGGTTGTTGATACGCAAACGCCGGCGCGCTCGGAAGCGAACCGGTCGATCGATAAGTATATGCGTGAGGGTTACCGCGGTATCAAGCCGCGCCGGCAGCCTCGGCGATCAAAGATTGCGCCCTTTGCGCGACGGTCGGGACCGGCAGGTCGGAGAGCCGTTCGGCCCGCACCACGGCGACCTTGCCGCGCGGCGCCGACAGCGCCGGGTCCGAGGCGCTGGAGAACAGCACCACGGTGGGCGCGCCCGCCGCCGCCGCCAGATGCAGCGGGCCGGTGTCGTTGCCGACCGCCAGCGCGGCCTTGGCGCCCAGGATGGCGATGCGGCCGAAGTCCGTGCGGCCGGTCAGGTCGCGGGCTCGGGGCACCTCGCGCTGGATCGCGTGGGCGAGCGGCGTTTCCTGCACTCCGCCGATGATCACGATGTCGAGGCCCTTGGAATAGAGGATGCGGGCGAGCTCGGCGTACTTCTCGACCGGCCAGCGCTTCTCCGGCCGGTGCGCGGAGCCGCCGGGCACGAACATCACATAGGGCCGGGGCTTCACCCCGCCCGGGACGGGACGCTCGGCGGGCTCGTTCTTCCATATCCAGGACAGGTCCGGCGCCGGGGCGGAGCCCGGCTCGGTCGGCGCGTCGGGCCAGATCCCGGCGTACATCAGCTGGTCCGCCTGGCGCTCCAGGGTGTGCATGCTGTTGCGCAGCGGGTTCTTGTGCGGCAGCGAGCAGCCGAGCGCGATGCCGGACCACGCCGGCGGATTGGGCCGCAGCAGCTGGAAGATGCGGCCCGAGTGGGCCGAGGTCTGCAGATCGTAGACCCGGTCGTAGGCGGCCGCGCGGATGCGTCGGCGCAGCCCCATCCATTGGGCGAAGCTCTCAGGACGGCCATCCGCCTCGACGGCGTTGAAATAGGGGCAGATCTTCGCCAGGGGCGTGAACGGCGGCGTGGTCAGGAGCGTGATGTGCGCCTTGCGATGCGCCTCGCGGATCTTCTTCATCGCCGCCAGCGCCAGGACGAAATCGCCCAGCGCCGAAAGCTTGATGACCAGGATCTTCTCCACCTTGCGCGGCGACATCAGGCGCGGGCCTCCAGCACCCGTTCATAGGCGTTCAGCGTCGCTTCGCACATAGCCTCGGTGCGGTAGAGGGCGCGCGCGCGTTTCATCGCCGCCGCGCCGATAGCCGCCCGGCCTTGCGGGCCGAGGTCGAGCGCGCGGGCCAGCGCCATGGCCCAGCCCTCGGCGTCGCCGGGGGGCGCCAGCCAGCCCGTCTGGCCCTCGACCACCGTCTCCAGCGTGCCGCCGTGCGCCGCGGCGATCACCGGCCGCCCCATCGCCTGCGGTTCGACCGCGGCGCGGCCGAACGATTCCGGCACGGTGGTCGGCAGGATGGCGAGGTCCGCCAGCACGAAAGCCGCCGGCATGTCGTCGCAATGGCCGACCAGGCGGATCTCGTCGGCGAGGCCGGCCTGGCCGATGGCGGCTTCCAGCTCCTGGCGATAGTCGCTGCGCCCCTGGTCGTCGCCGGCGAAGAGGATCAGGAGGTCGCGGCGTCCTTGCGCCTTCAGCCGGGCCGCGGCCTCGATGATCGTCAGATGACCCTTGATGCGGGTCAGGCGTCCGGCGAGCAGGATCTTCGTTCGCCCCTCGCCGGGAGCGATCCCCCACGCCTCGCGCAGCGCTTCGACGCGCTCAGGCGCGATGTGGTCGGGATCGAAGCGCTTCAGGTCCACGCCCCGAGGGATGGCGATCACCCTGGCCGGATCCAGGCCGTGCTCGGCCAGCACATGGGCCCGAGTGTATTCGGAATTGGCGATCACCAGGTCGCCGCGCGTCATGACCGCGTTGTACCAGCGCTTCAGCCCGCTCCTGGCCTTGTAGATGCCGTGATAGGTCGCGACGAACGGGGTCCGGGTCGCCTGCGCGGCCCAGAGCGCCGAGAAGGCCGGGGCGCGGGAGCGGGCGTGGACCAGGCTGACTTTCTCTCGACGGATCAGGTCCACCAGGCGGGCGGCGTTGCCCAGGATCACCAGCGGGTTCTTGGAATGCGCCGGAATGGCCTCCAGCTCGCCGCCCTCGGCCTCGAGGCGGGCGACCATGCGGCCGCCGCGGCTCGCCACCAGGGCGCGGCCGCCGGCCTGCACCACGGCGCGCGCGATCTCCAGCGCGCTCTGCTCCGCGCCGCCCGTCTCGAGCTCGGGGACCACCTGCAGCAGGGTGAAGTCGGGGGGAAGCGCCACCTCCCTTGCTTAGCGCCGTTCGCGGTCGCGTAAAGGGACGCACTGACTTAAGACCGACCCATGAGCGAGACGAGCGGACATCTGCCGCGGCCGGACGGCGAGCGGCTGGCCTGGCGGCGCGTGGCGGGCGCGGGCCCGACGATCCTGTGGATGAGCGGCTACCGCTCCGACATGAGCGGGAGCAAGGCCGAGGCTCTGGCCGACTGGGCGACGGCGAACGGCCGCGCCTATTTGCGTTTCGACTATTTCGCCCACGGCGCCTCCTCGGGCGATTTCCTGCAGGGGACCATCACCCGCTGGCGGGAGGATGTGCTGGCGGTGATCGACGAGCTCACCGAGGGGCCGCTCGTGCTGGTGGGCTCCTCGATGGGCGGCTGGCTCGCCTGCCTCGCGGCCATGGCGCGCCCGGAGCGGACCGGCGCCATGGTGCTGATCGCGCCCGCGCCCGACTTCACCTCCAAATTGATGCCGCTGCGCTTTCCGCCGGACGCCGTGCAGGCCTTAAGGGAGGCCGGGGTCTGGATGGAGCCCTCGCAATATGGCGACCCCAGCCCGATCACGCGCGATTTCCTGGAAGATGGCGCGCGCTGGTCGATCCTCGACGCGCCGGTCCCGATCGAGGTTCCGGTGCGTATTCTCCAGGGCGGCGAAGATCCGGACGTGCCCTGGCGTCATGCGTTGGAGCTGTCCCAGGCGATCAGGAGCCAGGACGTGGTCTTTTCCCTGATCAAGGACGGCGACCACCGGCTGTCGCGCCCGCAGGACATCGAACGCCTGGTCGCGGCCGTGGCGGAGGTGGCGGGATGACAGGACTTATTGCTGCTCCGCCGCCAGCACCGCCGTGAGCCCCTCGCGATAGGTCGGATACATCGGCCGCCAGCCGAGCTCCGCCTTGGCGAGCGCGTTCGAAACGCGCTTGGTCTCGGCGTAGAAGCGCATCGCCGCAGCCGGGAGGCGCACGTCGTCGAGGGACTGCTCGGGGGGAGCGGGAAGGCCCAGCAAGGCCGCCGCATAGGCCACGACCTCGCTGTTGGCGCAGGGCTCGTCGTCGCAGAGGTTGTAGGCCGCCCCGGCGCGGGGGCGCAGGATCGAGGCCTCCAGGCCGGCGGCGAGGTCGTCGACGTGGATGCGGGAGAAGACGTGGCCGGGAATGGCGAGCCGCCGCGCGCGGCCCTCCCGCAGCCGGTCGAAGGCCGACCGCCCGGGCCCGTAGATCCCCGGAAGCCGGAAGGCGGCGACGGTCAGTCCCATGCCGCGGGCGACGTCCCACCAGTCCCGCTCGGCGCGGACCCGCCTGGCGCCCTCGACCGATTGCGCCGCCAGCCGGCTGGTCTCGAACACCCAGCCGCCGCGCCGGTCCCCGTAGACGCCGGTGGTCGAGAGATAGCCGATCCAGTCGGGAAAGGCCTCAGCCCGGGCCATCGCCGGCGCGAGCGCCTGCAGGGCGGGACAGCCTCTGGCCGTGGGGGGGGCGCTGACCAGCACGGCCTGCACGCCTGCGACCGCCTGGGCGAGGGCGGCCTCGTCGTCGTGCCGAACCGCCTCGACGCCGTCGGCGGCCAGGCGGGCGGCGTCTTCGGCGCGGCGCACGGTCGCGGTGACCCGCCAACCCTTCGGCCGCAGCCGCCGGGCGAGCGCCTGGGCCGAAAATCCGTAACCGAAAGCGAACAGGCGCAAGTCGTTATTCCGCAGCGACCGCGGGCTGTCCGCCGGCTGCGGCCGCCGCCCGCTCGGCGTTCCAGTGCGACACGCAGGGGATCTTTCCGAGGTCGGCGCGGCCGGCGTAGGCGCGGGCGATTTCGGCGATCTCCAGCAGCAGGCCGTCCTCCAGCGTGATCGGGTCCAGGCCGTAGCCGAGCAGCCGCCGGTTCTCGACCGCCAGCTCGTTCTCGTCGGCCTCCGCGCGCGGGTTGGGCAGGCGCTCGATCTTGGCGCCGGTCAGCCGCCCGACCATCTCGGCCAGGTCGCGCACGCGCCGGCATTCGGTCATCTGGTTCATCACCTTCACCCGTTCCCCGGCCTTGGGCGGATTGGCGAGCGCCAGCTCGACGCAGCGAACGGTGTCCTGGATGTTGATGAAGGCCCGGGTCTGCCCGCCCGAGCCGTGCACGGTCAACGGATAGCCCACCGCCGCCTGCATCAGGAAGCGGTTCAGCACCGTGCCGTAGTCGCCGTCGTAGTCGAAGCGATTGATGAGGCGCGGGTCGCACCGGGTCTCGCGGGTCTGGGCGCCCCAGACGATGCCCTGGTGCAGGTCGGTGATCCGCAGCCGGTCGTTGCGGGCGTAGAACTGGAAGAGCAGGGCGTCCTGGGTCTTGGTCAGGTGATAGATCGAGCCCGGATTGGCGGGATAGAGGATCTCGCGGGGCTCCCACCCGCGGTCCGTCTCCATGCGAACCGTGAGATAGCCCTCGGGGATCTTCATGCCGTCCACGCCGTAGCCGTAGACGCCCATGGTGCCGAGATGCGCGAGATGGATGTCCTGGCCGCTCTCGACGATGGCGGCCAGCACGTCGTTGGTGGCGTTGAGATTGTTGTCGATCGTGTAGCGCTTATGCCTGGCCGACTTCATCGAATAGGGCGCGGCCCGCTGCTCGGCGAAGTGGACGATCGCGTCGGGTCGCCAGCTCCTCAACAGCGCGAGCAACTCGTCGTAGTCCTTGCCGACGGTGAGGCGGTGGAAGCCGATCTCCCGCCCGGTCAATTCGCGCCAAGCGGCCAGCCGCGTCTCGATGGCGGTGATGGGCGTGAGCGAGCCGGCCTGCAGCTCTTCGTCGATCCGGCGGCGCGATTGATTGTCGACGATCGCCACCTCCCAGCCGCAGGCCGAGAGGTGCAGCGAGGTGGGCCAGCCGCAAAAGCCGTCGCCGCCGAGCACAAGGACGCGCATCGTTTCTCCCGAACCGCAATCCCCCGTATGAAACGGCTAACTCACACGCAGGGATTTCGGAAGCACGGCGTTCGCCTACAGCAACTCCTGGATCGCCGCGCGGGCGGCGTCGGCCAGGTCGGAGCGGCGGAGCGCGAAGGCGACGTTGGCCCGCAGGAGGCCGATCTTGTCGCCGCAGTCGTAGGTCACGCCGTCGTATTCCAGGGCGTAGAAGTCCTGCCGCTGCATGAGCGTGGCCATGGCGTCGGTCAGCTGGATCTCGCCCCCGGCGCCGCGTTCCTGGGTTTCGAGGATGTGGAAGATCTCCGGCTGCAGGATGTAGCGTCCGGAGATGAAGAGGTTCGAGGGCTCCGTACCCGGGGCGGGCTTCTCGACCATGCCGGTCATCCGGTTGAGGCGGCCGTTCTGGCCCTCGAGGGCGACGATGCCGTATTTGTGGGCCTCGCCCGCGGGCGCGGGCTCGACCACCACGACGTTGCCGCCCTTGGTTTCGTAGGCGTCCACCGCCTGGGCGAGCGCCGGGCGTTCGGCGGCCATCAGCATGTCGGGCAGCATCACGGCGAAGGGCTCGTCGCCGATCACGTCGCGGGCGCACCAGACGGCGTGGCCCAGGCCGTGCGGCGCCATCTGGCGGATGAAGCTCATCTGGCCAGGCTGGGGCAGGTCGCGACGCAACTCCTCCAGGATCGCGGTCTTGCCCTTCGCCTCCAGGGCGAGTTCGATCTCCGGGGAGGAGTCGAAATAGTCCTCGATCGCGCCCTGGCCCCGGCCGACGATGAAGACGAAGTGCTCGATGCCCGCGGCGCGCGCCTCTTCGACGACGTAGGACAGGATCGGGCGATCCACGACGTTCAGCAGGTTCTTCGGCGTCGTCTTCGCCCCCGGAAGCACCCGCGTGCCCAGCCCCGCCACCGGCAGCACCGCCTTGCGAACCCGTTTCGTCATCATCCCCTCCGAACCCGTTCGTCCTGAAGCTTGAGCGTTGGTGCAGCCAAACGCACGCCCTGCGCTTACGATCCCATGAAGACCGTGCAAAGCAGGCTGCGACGCCGGCGCACCACATCCCAAGGCGTTGCGACAAAAATACGCCGCGCGGATACGATCACGATTTCGGGAACACACGAAGCCGTGTAGGATTCGCGTGTCGGGGGATTGTCCTCCAGGGAGAGCCTAGCTAATGAAACTGCGTGTCCTGACCTCGGTCGCCGCTGCGGCCGCCCTGGCTTTCAGCCTGTCCGCCTGCCAGAAGAAGGCGGAAGAAGCCAACACTGCGGCTGCTGAAGCCAACGCCTCGGCCATGGAAGCGAACACCGCCGCCATGGAAGCGAACGCCGCCGCCGCTGACGCGGCCAATTCCGCCGCTGCCGCCGGCAACGACGCCATGGGCAATGCCGCCCCGATGGGCAACGCCCCCACGGGCAACGCCGGCACCTGATAAGCGACGCTCGCGTCTGGCCGTCTCCGCGGACGGCCATATGCAGCTCAGCTCGAAGATAGAAGGAGCCAGGCGCCAGCCTGGCTCTTTTTTGTGCGCCGGCGGGCTACTCCACGGTCACTGACTTGGCGAGATTGCGCGGCTGGTCGACGTCGGCGCCCTTCTGGACCGCGACGTGGTAGGCCAGAAGCTGGATTGGCGCGGACATCACCAGCGGCGCGACCAGCGGATCGCACTTGGGCGCGGTGACCACCACCTGGGCGCCCGCTGGCGCATGCTGCTGGCCCTCGGGATCGGTGATGAAGATCACCTGGCCGCCGCGCGCCATCACCTCGCTCATGTTCGAGGCCGACTTCTCGAAATAGCTGTCGAAGGGCGCCAGGATCACGATCGGCGTGTGCTCGTCGACCAGGGCTATGGGGCCGTGCTTGAGCTCGCCCGCAGCATAGCCCTCAGCATGGATATAGCTGATTTCCTTCAGCTTCAGCGCGCCTTCCAGCGACAGCGGATACATCGGGCCGCGGCCCAGGTAGAGGACGTCGCGGGCCTTGGCGACCTCGACGGCGATGCTGCGCACCGCCTCTTCCAGCTGGATGGATTCGGCGATCAGCCGCGGCGCTTCCAGCAGCACCTTCACCAGGCGTTTCTCCTCGGCCTCGTCGATGCGGCCGCGCGCGCGGGCGGCGCCGACGGCGAGGGCGGTGAGCACGCTGACCTGGGCGGTGAAGGCCTTGGTCGAGGCGACCCCGATCTCCGGGCCGCAATGGATCGGCCAGATCACGTCGACCTCGCGGGCGATGGTCGATTCTACGGTGTTGACGATGGCGGCGCTGCGCATCCCCTTGGCCCGGCAGTAGCGCAGGGCGGCCAATGTGTCGGCGGTCTCGCCCGATTGCGACATGGCCACCGCCAGCGAGCCTTCCTCCAGCGCCGGCGCGCGATAGCGGAATTCCGAGGCGATCTCGACGTCGACCGGCAGGTCGGCCAGCTGCTCGATCAGGTACTTGCCCAGCAGGCCCGCGATATAGGAGGTGCCGCAGGCGACGATCTGAATGCGCCGCACGGTGGTGAAATCGATGCCGCCGGGAATGGCGGTCAGATCGGTCAGGGCGTCCACGTAGGCGGCGATGGTGCGGTGGCAACCCTCGGGCTGATCGTGGATCTCCTTCTCCATGAAATGGCGGTAGTTGCCCTTCTCCATAACCGCGGCTGACGCCGGCAGGGTCTTGATCGGCCGCTTCGCCGATCGCCCGTCATGGTCGAAGACCTGCGCGCCGTCGTGGTCGATGATCACGTAGTCGCCGTCCTCCAGATAGGCGATCCGGTTCGTGAAGGGGCCCAGGGCGAGGCCATCGGATCCCAGGAACATCTCGCCGTCGCCGTAGCCGATCGCCAGCGGCGGGCCGTTGCGCGCGCCCAGGATGACCTCGTTCTCGCCGCCCACCAGGATCGCCAGGGCGTAGGCGCCCCGTAGCCGGTCCAGGGCCGCCTTCAGGGCCGCGACGGGCGCAAGCCCCTCGGCCAGCAGCTCGTCGAGCAGATGGGCGACCACCTCGGTGTCGGTGTCGCTGGCGAAGACCCGGCCCTTGGCCTGCAACTCGGCCTTGAGCTCGGCGAAATTCTCGATGATGCCGTTGTGCACGACCGCCACGCGGCCGGCGATGTGGGGGTGGGCGTTGCGTTCGGTGGGCGCGCCGTGGGTGGCCCAGCGGGTGTGGCCGATCCCCGTCTCCGCCTTCAGCGGCGAGTGTTCCAGCACGCTCTCCAGTTCGCGCAGCTTGCCGGGCGCGCGACGCCGCTCCAGCTTGCCGCCGACCTGAGCCGCCACGCCCGCGGAGTCGTAGCCACGGTACTCGAGGCGCTTGAGGCTCTCGACGAGGCGTTCGGCGACCGGCCTGGTCCCAACGATGCCGATGATCCCGCACATGGGCTTCGCCGTCCTTTATGATAAATCGAACCGACGCCGGAGATTGATGTGAGCGCCTTTATCACCGGCTAAGGCTCGGTCGATTAAATCTGAGTTTCGCATCGTTTCGAGAGTCCTCATGAGCAAGCGCGCTTATTTCGGCACCGATGGCATCCGCGGCCAGGCCAACCTGCATCCGATGACGGCGGAAGTGGCGCTACGCGTCGGCCTAGCCGCCGGCAAGCTGTTCACGTCCAAGGACGAGCGACGGCATCTGGTGGTCATCGGCAAGGACACGCGCCTCTCCGGCTATATGATCGAGCCGGCGCTGGTCGCGGGATTCACCAGCGTGGGCATGGACGTGCGGCTGTTCGGACCGCTGCCGACGCCTGGCGTGGCGATGATGACCCGCTCGCTCCGGGCGGACCTGGGCGTGATGATCTCCGCCTCGCACAACGCCTTCGCCGACAACGGCATCAAGCTCTTCGGGCCCGACGGCTACAAGCTGTCGGACGAGCGCGAACTGGAGATCGAGGCCTTGATGGACCAGGGCCTGCAGGAGGGCCTGGCGACGCCGACCGAGCTTGGCCGGGTGCAGCGCATCGACGATTGCCAGGCGCGCTACGTCGAGATCGCCAAGGCCACCTTCCCGCGGCGCCTGAGCCTGTCCGGCATGCGGGTGGTGATCGATTGCGCCAACGGCGCCGCCTACAAGGTCGCGCCCGAGGCGCTTTACGAACTGGGCGCGGAGGTGATCCGCGTCGGCGTCTCGCCCAACGGCTTCAACATCAACGAGGAATGCGGCTCGACCCACCCAAGCGCCATGCAGCGCATGGTGAAGGAATACCGCGCCGACATCGGCATCGCGCTCGACGGCGACGCCGACCGCGTGGTGGTGTGCGACGAGAAGGGGCAGATCATCGACGGCGACCAGATCATGGCCCTGATCGCCGGGCATTGGGCCAGGACCGAGCGGCTGAGCGGCGGCGGGGTGGTGGCGACGGTCATGTCCAACCTGGGGCTCGAACGCTTCCTCAACGCCCGCGGCCTGAAGCTGGAGCGCACCAAAGTCGGCGACCGCTACGTGATGGAACGGATGCGCGAGGGCGCCTTCAACATCGGCGGCGAGCAGTCGGGCCACATCATCCTGCGCGACTACGCCACCACCGGCGACGGATTGCTGGCGGCCCTGCAGGTGCTGGCGGTGCTGAAGGAGGCGGACCAGCCGATGAGCGCGCTGGCGCGGCAGTTCGAGCCAGTGCCCCAACTCTTGGAGAACGTCCGCTTCGCCTCCGGCGCGCCGCTGGAGAGCAGCGCCGTGAAGGCGGTGATCGCCGACGCGGAGCAGAAGCTTAACGGCTCCGGGCGGATCGTCGTTCGCGCTTCGGGCACTGAACCCCTCATCCGCATCATGGCGGAAGGCGACGACGAGACGCTGGTCAGCCAGGTGGTCAAAGAGATCGCCGGCGCGGTGAAGCGGGTCGCGGCTTAATCCTAAACGTCCGATTTTCTCCACACTTGGGCGGCTTTCCTCCACACGCACGCGCCTCGGGGTTGCGCAGCAACCCTACCCAAAGCTGAGTCGTTATGAGATACGGAAGTAAACCGGCCCGACAGAGAGGCTGGCGACAAGCAGTGCGGAGGAAACATGCGGCGCAATTGGGCGCTCGCGGGGGCAGGGCGAGGCGATCAGCGAAGCTTGCGCTCCCTGGCGTGCCTGGCTTTTGTGGTCTGTCTTAGCCTAGCCTTCTGGACTGGCGCGGTGTGGCTCGCCAACGTTTTGTTTCGACTGATCAGCATCCACGCCTATTAGGTCGGCCGGCGCCGGGGCGGGCCACCGCCGGCGCCCACCAGGCGTCAGATCTCCTGATTGTAGGCGCCGACCTCGGGGTAGGCTGCGAGCCTGGGCTTCACCTCGTTGCGGAACAGGGCGCGCATGTCCTCGTCGGACTGGGTGCTCTCGACCACCACGACCAGCTCGGGCTTGTTCGAGGAGGCCCGCACCAGCACCCAGGAGCCGTCTTCCAGCGCCACGCGCACGCCGTTGACGGTGATCAGGTCGGTGATCTTGCGGCCGAGGATCGAGCCGCCACCGGCCTTTAGCTTGGCGTATTCCTCCGACACCCGCTCGACGATGCCGTACTTCAGCTCGTCGGCGCAGTGCGGGCTCATGGTCAGCGAAGTGTAGGCGACCGGCAGCGCCTTCTTCAGGTCCGACAGCTTCTTGCCGGGATTGCGGTCGAGCATCGACAGGATCGCGGCGGCCGCGACGAGGCCGTCGTCGTAGCCGCGGCCGAGCGGCTGGTTGAAGAAGAAGTGCCCGCTCTTCTCGAAGCCCGCCAGAGCGCCGAGCTCGGCGGTCTTGCGCTTGATGTAGGAGTGGCCGGTCTTCCAGTAGACGGTCTTCGCGCCATTGCCCTTCAAGAGCTCGTCGGTGGCGAACAGGCCCGTCGACTTCACGTCGACGATGAAGGTCGCATCCTTGTGCAGGGCGGACAGGTCGCGCGCCAGCATGAGCCCGATCTTGTCGGCGAAAATCTCCTCGCCCTCGTCGTCCACCACGCCGCAGCGGTCGCCGTCGCCGTCGAAGCCGAGGCACAGGTCCGCGCCGTGCACCTTCACCGCCTCGGACATGGCGTGCAGCATTACATGATCTTCGGGGTTCGGGTTGTACTTCGGGAAGGTGTAGTCGAGCTCGCAATCCATCTCGATCAGCTCGGCGACGCCCATCGCCTTCAGCGCCTTCACGGCGAAGGCGCCGGCGGTCCCGTTGCCGCAGGCGGCGATGACCTTCAGCGGCCGCGTCAGCTTGGCGCGGGAGGCGGCGTCGGCGATGTAGCGCTCGGCCACGCCGGCGATCTGGGCGACCGAGCCGCCGGGGCGCTGCTTCCACTCGCCCTTCAGCACGATCTCCTTCAGGCGGCCCATCTCATCGGGGCCGAAGGTGAGCGGCTTCTGCGCGCCCATCTTCACGCCCGTCCAGCCGTTCTCGTTGTGGCTGGCGGTGACCATGGCGACGCAAGGCGCGTCGAGGTCGAACTGGGCGAAGTAGGCCATCGGCGAGACCGCCAGGCCGATGTCCAGCACCTCGCAGCCGGCGGCGAGGAGGCCGATCGTCAGAGCCTGCTTGATCGACAGCGAATAGGACCGGTAGTCGTGGCCCACGACGATCCGGCTCTGGCCGAGCTCGTGGATGTATGTCCCGAGACCCAGGCCCAGCGCCTGGACGCCCAGCAGGTTGATCTCCGGGCCGAACAGCCATCGCGCGTCGTATTCGCGAAACCCGGTCGCCTTCACCAGCGGCTGGATCTCGTACTCGAACGTGTTCGGCTTCAGGTCGGCGCGAGGGGCAGGCAGCATCGGAACTCCCGGGAACGGCTCTGGTGCGAAGCTTTTAGAGGGTGGCGCTCGCCAAGGCGAGAGAACGCATGGCGACGAGCTTAGGTTTTGCCGACCATGCTGTCCCGATCGCCGAACGCCCCCTCGGTCAGCTTCGCTGACAGCTCCCCCGCTTTGCCGTGGAGGATCGCATCGCCCGGCTTCTCCACCGCAGCGGGGGAGGTGGACCGGCGCGCAGCGGCGAGACAGCGGGGCGTTTCGGCGTTCGACGCCCTACATCACTCCCGCGCGCAGCAGGTCGTGGACGTGCAGGATCCCCACGGGACGACCCTGATCGACCACGAACAGCACGGTCACCGCGGGCGAGGGATCGCTCATCCGCGCCAGCGCCTCGGAGGCCAGCATGTCCGGCGGCACGGTCTTCTTCGGACCCGGCGTCATCACCTCGCCCGCGGAATGGTCCAGCAGCCCGTCGATGTGGCGGCGCAGGTCGCCATCGGTCACCACCCCAACCAGCCGCCCGTCGGCGCCGGTCACCCCGACGATCCCCCAGCGCTTTTCGGTCATCACCAGCAGGGCCTGCTGCATCGGCGTGGATTGCTCGACCAGCGGCAGCTCGTCGTCGCCGTGCATCAGGTCGCGCACCGTGCGCAGCATGGCGCCCAGCTTCCCGCCCGGATGGAACAGGTGAAAATCCTGCGGCTGGAAGCCGCGCTGTTCCAGCAGCGCGACGGCGAGCGCGTCGCCGAGCGCGATCTGCAGGGTGGTGGACGTGGTGGGCGCGCTGACCTCCGAGGTGGCCTCGCGGCCATCCGCCAGCTTCAGCACCACGTCGGCCGCGTGGCCCAGCGCGCTCGCCGGCTCGGCGGTGATCGCGATCAGGGGAATGGCGAAGCGCTTGGCGTAGGCCAGGAGGTCGGCGAGCTCACGCGCCTCGCCGGACTTCGAGAGCGCCAGCACCACGTCGTCGCCGGTGATCATACCAAGGTCGCCGTGACTGGCTTCCGCCGGATGGACGAAGAAGGCCGCGGCTCCGGTGGAAGCGAAGGTGGCGGCGATCTTGCGCGCCACATGGCCGGACTTGCCGATGCCGGTGCAGACCACCCGTCCTTTGGCCATGGCGAGCATCTCGACGGCGCGACCGAAGGCGGAGTCCAGCGCCTTGGCCTGGGCGGCCAGGGCTTCGGCCTCGGTCGCCAGCACGCGCCGGCCGACGGCGATCGCGTCGAAGCCGCTCATTGGCCGGGCGCGATCGCCCGGGTCTGCGCGGCGCGCAGCGCGGCGCGCGCGGAGCTCACGCGGCGCACCTCGGCCTCCTCTTCCCGCTTCATCGCCGCCTGCATCTGCGCGGTCTGCTGCACCGGCGTATGGCCGAACGGCTCCGGCGAGCGGGCGCCCAGGCCCTGCGGCCAGACCATGGCCAGCGCGGTCGCGCCCACGGCGGCGAGTCCCAGGAACGGCATGAACAGGCGATCCAGCATCGCACGTTGTATAGCCGGTCGGGCGACGCGCTCCTAGATCCTCCCCCTGGGGGGAGGATCCGCCTTGACGCGGCCTGGGCGGAGCCCTAGCGCCTCCAGCGAATTCGGAACGATAGAAAGGTCACGCCCTTGCCGACGCTCATCCTGCTGCGCCACGGCCAAAGCCAGTGGAACCTCGAGGATCGCTTCACCGGCTGGGTGGACGTCGACCTCACGCCCGAAGGCGAGGTCCAGGCGAAGAAGGGCGGCGAGCTGATCCGGCAGGCGGGCGTCTCCATCGACCTCTGCTACACCTCGGTGCTCACCCGCGCGATCCGCACCTCCTGGCTGGCGCTGGCCGCGGCAGGTCAGGCCTTCGTGCCGGAGATCAAGGACTGGCGGCTGAACGAGCGGCACTACGGCGGACTGACGGGCCTCAACAAGACCGAGACGGCCGCCAAGCATGGCGTCGACCAGGTCAAGATCTGGCGCCGCTCCTACGACGTGCCGCCGCCGCCGCTGGCGCCCGGCGGGGAGTTCGATTTCGCCAAGGACCGGCGCTACGCCGGCGCCGAGCTGCCAGACACCGAAAGCCTGAAGACCACGCTCGACCGGGTGCAGCCCTACTGGGAGGGCGAGATCGCCCCGCACCTGAAGCGCGGCGAGACCATTCTGATCGCCGCGCACGGCAATTCGCTGCGCGCCATCGTCAAGCTGCTGTTCGACCTGTCGGCCGAGGCGATCATCGACGTGGAGGTGCCCACCGGCAATCCGCTGCTGATCGAGCTGGACGCCACCCTGAAACCCCGCGCGGCGCGCTACCTCGACGAGGCCCGCGCGCAGAAGCTGCCGGAGCTGGTTTGAACAATGTTGTCATCCCCGGTTTCGGCGCGAAGCGTCGAATACCCGGACCCATGAACACGGCGCCGCCATGCTAGACTTGATCCTCTGTGTTCATGGGTCCCGGACAAGCCGCTGGCGCGGCTTTCCGGGATGACATCGGCGATGGACGACGAAGCCTTCATGCGGCGTGCGATTGAGCTCGCGGCGGAAAACGTGGGCCGCACCGGCGACAATCCCTCGGTGGGCTGCGTACTGGTGAAGGACGGGCTGGTGCTCGCCGAGGCCGTGACCGCCGAGGGCGGGCGTCCACACGCGGAGGAGCTGGCGCTCACGGCGGCGGGCGAGCGGGCGAGCGGCGCGGTCGCCTATGTCACGCTGGAGCCCTGCGGCGCCCGGTCCTCCGGTGCGGCCTCCTGCGCCGAGCGGCTGGCCGGCGCCGGCGTTGCGCGGGTTGTGATCGCCTGCGACGACGCCTCCAAGTTTGCGGCGGGGCAGGGGGCCAAGCGCCTGCGGGCGGCGGGCGTCGAGCTCCAGACCGGATTGCTGGCCGAAGAGGCCGCCCCCCTCTACGCCGGCTACCGCCCGGCCGTTTAAAGTCAAGCCAGCGTTAACGGCGAGGCTTTATTCTTACAGCTGTAATGCTGTCGTCGAGCGCCCCAGGGCCGGCCTATCGCAAGCTCGCCCAGGGCGAGCTCGACATGGTCTGCGTGAAGCACGACAGGCTTTGGAGCTCAAAGCCTGGCGGCGCACGCGCGGTGCTCGCCTGGGCCGACCTCACCGGCCTTGATCTCTCGGGACGCAACCTCTGCGACGCCGACCTGACCGGCGCCGTCCTGGTCGATTGCCGCATGGCCGGCGTCCGCCTGGACCACGCCAACCTGTTCGGCGTGGACCTCCAGGGCGCCAATCTGCGCGAGGCTTCGCTGCGCCGCGCGGACATGCGCGGGGCCTGCCTGCGCAACGCCGACCTGACCGGCGCGGATCTGTTCGAGGCCGATCTGCGCGAGGGCGTGATGGCCGCGGCCGACCGCAAGGAAGGCTTCCGGCGCATGGAGACGGCGATCCGGCCCGGCCAGGCGCAGGGCGCGGTGCTGGCCGGCGCCAATCTGGAGCGCTCGCGGCTGAGCGGCATGCTGGCGCTGAAGGCGGACTTCAGCGATGCGGTGATGAAGGGCGCCAAGCTGATCCGCGCCAACCTCAAGCAGGCCAACCTAAAGGGGGCGAACCTCTCCGGGGCGGACCTGTCCGGCTGCGAGCTGGCCGGCGCCGACTTGCAGGATGCGGTCCTGGTGGGCGCGACCACCTCCGGCTGGAACGTCTCGGCGGCCAACCTCAAAGGGGTGCTAACCGACGAGCCGGCGGGCTTCCCCGCCGAATCCATGCCCTACCAGCAGATGATCCAAGACCACGCCCGCTGGTGCGAGACGGGCGGGGTGGAAGGCGCGCCCTCGATCTTCGACGGCGCGGACCTGCGCATGCTGAAGTCCATTCGCGGCTACGACCTCACGGCGCTTTCGGCCAAGGGCGCGGTCTTCTACGGCTTGGACATGGCTGGCGTACAGCTGCAGGGCGCCCATCTCGAAGGCGCCGACCTGCGCAACTGCGACCTTCGCGGCGCCGATCTTCGCGGGGCCCGGCTGGTGGGGGCCAAGCTCGGCGGCGCCGACCTGCGCGACGCGCACCTGGGGCCCTTGCTGCTGGGCGGCGACCGCACCCTGCCGTGCGACCTCACCGAAGCCAGCCTGAAGGCGGCGGACCTGTCGATGGCCGACCTTCGCCAGGCCATCCTCGCCCGCGCCGACGTCAGCCGCGCCAACTTCACCGGCGCCCAACTCCGCCAGGTCGACGTCACCGCCGCCATCCGCGACGGTGCTCGGGGACTTGATGGCGTGATCTAGACGTCGGGTCTAACGCAGCGGAGCTGCTGCGGAGTCAATCGACAAACAGAAAAAGGCGGCGCCTTTTCGACGCCGCCCTTCCGTAGTTCTGAAGAAATCTTTCGCCTACGCGGCTTTTTCGCCTTCGATCAGCGGCGCGGCTTCGGCGCCGGCGCTGATCTCGATGCGGCGCGGCTTCAGCGCTTCCGGAAGTTCGCGCTTGAGCGAGATCGAAAGCAGGCCGTCGGCCAGCTTGGCGTCGGTCACTACCACATAGTCCGCGAGCTGGAACCGGCGCTCGAAATTGCGCTCGGCGAGGCCGCGGTGCAGGTAGCGCCGGCCGTCGTCATTGGCCGTCTTGCGGCCCTCCACGGTGAGGAGGTTCTCCTTCACCTCGATATTGAGCTCATCGGGCCGGAATCCGGCCACCGCCATCTCGATACGGTAGGCGTTTTCGTCGGTGCGCTCGATGTTGTAGGGGGGATATCCCGTCGCCGCTTCCGAGGTCGCCGACTCCAGCAGCGAGGCCAGTCGGTCGAAGCCCACGACGGAGCGGTAGAGCGGGGAGAAGTCGATCGTACGCATTGGCTTCACATCCTTCTTCATAAGCAAGGTTGCGTTTTCAGGTGGGGTCGCCCGACCCATGACGGCGTCGCGCCAAACCCCAGAAGGCCCGGATGCCCAGCGCCTTCGGCTTATGAGTTAGGCAGGCTCTCGACGGCTTCAAGGGCTGCATGCGCGATCCTCGTCGCGGATGGCGCAGCGACGGAATGACGCCCATGGAATGCCCGACATCGGCGGGCGAACTGTTTACTTCACTCGCCTCGGAGGCGAAGCTCCTGAAGATTCGGGGGTGGAGGCATGGCGACGGTCGAGGAGATTACGGAGCGTATCCGCGGTGCGGTCGCGTCCGCGCCCGACCTCGGCTGCCGCCTGAAGCTCGATCTCAAGGGCGAAGGCGTCATCCGCCTGGACGGCGCCGACGTCACCAATGAGGACGGGCCGGCGGACCTCGTCATCACCATCAGCCGCAGGGATCTGGAGGCGCTCGGCAAGGGCGACCTCGACCCCATGCGGGCGATGATGACAGGACGGATGAAACTCTCCGACATGGGGCTGGCCATGAGGTTGCAGCCCCAGATCCGATCCCTGTTCTCAAGGGCGGCCTAAGCCGTCCCATGACCGAGCCCGCGTCCCTCGTCTCGACGCCGGAAGCGCCGGTTCCGCCGGGCGGCGCGGCGGAGTGGTTCGCCGGCGCCGGCGGCGTTCGCTTGCGCGCCGCCCTGTTCGCGCCGGAGGGCCGCGTGCGCGGCTCGGTGGTGCTCTCGGGCGGGCGCACCGAGCCGATCGAGAAATACTACGAAGTCATCGGCGAGCTCATGGAGCGCGGCTTCGTTGTGCTGGCGCACGACTGGCGAGGGCAGGGGCTCTCCCAGCGCGAGCTGCCGGACCGCCTGAAGGGGCACGCGCAGGGCTACAAGGCCTATCTCGATGATTTCCAGGCATTGCTGCGTGCGTTCGAGGGCCGCCTGCCGAGGCCGTGGATCGCCCTTGGCCATTCGATGGGCGGGTGCCTGACGCTGCTCGCCATGGCGCACGGCGAGCGCCGCTTCTCCGGCGCGCTGCTCTCCGCACCCATGCTGGGCGTGAGGACCGGCAAGGTCTCGGCGCGAAGCGCCCGTCTCGGGGCCTGGATCCAGAACCTGCTCGGCCGCGCTGCGCGCTATGTGCCCGGCCAGCCCCGGGACCCCTTCGCCCAGTCGTTCGAGGACAATGTCCTGACCCACGACCCGGTGCGCTATGCGCGGACCGCGGGATTGCTCAAGGCCGAACCGGAGCTGGCGCTGGGGGCGCCGACCTGGGGATGGTTGGATTTTGCGTTACGGGCCGCCGCGTACCTGGCCAAACCCGATCGGCTGCGCGGCATCACCGTACCGGTGGCCATCCTGCAGGCCGAGGACGATCGACTGGTGGACAATGCGGCGCAAGACGCGGCCGCGCGCCACCTCCCCCAGGGCCAGCTCATCCGCGTGCCCGGGGCCTACCACGAAATCCTGATGGAGACGGACTCGATGAGAAACATCTTCCTGCGGGTGTTCGACACGCTCACGGGGCGGACGGCGCCAAAGCCGGCCGCGGCGCCCAAGCCTGCCGAAGCCCCGAAGCCTGCCGAGGCGGCAGCCCCAGCGCCGGCGGCGCCTCCGCCGGAGCCCGTCGTCGCGGCCGCCGCGCCGGCGGTGAAGGCGCCCGCCGCCAAGAAGCCTGCGGCCCAGCCGGCTGCTCCGAAGCCGGCGGCCAAGCCCGCCGCGAAGACTCCGGCCGTCCCGAAGCCCGCGGCGATTAAGCCCTCTCCGGCCAAGGCGGCGGCGAAGCCCGTCAACGGCGTGGCTTCCACCAAGAAGGCGGCCCCGGTCAAGGCGGCCGCAAAGCCGGCGCCTGGCAAGGCCGCTCCAGCTAAAGCCGCACCGGCCAAGGCTGCGAAGCCCGCGCCCGCCAAGGCCGCCGCTGCGAAGGCGGCCGCGCCGAAGACCGCGGCTCCGAAGCCTGCAGCGAAGAAGCCGCCGGCGAAGAAGGCCTAAGAGTCCACGGCTCCTAGTCCGGCGCGCTATTTCGCCGAGCGGCGTAGCGCGACCAGGGCCTCGTCCAGGCAGGCGCGGTCGCCGGCGACGGCGACCTGGCCGCCGCTGCCTCCGACCGGCCGCCCGCGCCAGTCGGTGACCAGACCGCCCGCGCCCTCGATGACCGGGATGGCGGCGTCGATGTCCCAAGCCTTCAGGCCCGCTTCCACCACGAGGTCGATGGCGCCCGCGGCGACCATGGCGAAGGCGTAGGCGTCGCAGCCGGTGCGCGCCAGGCGCGCGGCGGCGCGCACCTGGGTCCAGGCGCCGGCCTCGGCGCCGTCGAACAGGCCCTCCGGGTCGGTGGTGGCGATGATCGCCTGGGTGAGCAGCGGGCAGGGGCGCACGCGCAGCGGCCTCTCGCCGGCCGGGCTCACCAGCCGCGAGCCGTCGGCATGGCCGATGTAGATTTCGCCCAGGAAGGGCTGGCCGATCGAGCCCAGGACCGGGCGGCCCTCGTGCCGCAGCCCGATGAGGGTGGTCCAGAGCGGCAGGCCGGCGATGAAGGCGCGGGTCCCGTCGACGGGATCGAGGACCCAGACGAATTCGGCGTCGGGGCGCTCGGAGCCCATCTCCTCGCCGATCACGCCATGCTCGGGGTAGCGCTCGGCGATCAGCTTGCGGATCACGCGCTCGGCGCCGACGTCGGCCTCCGTCACCGGGTCGAAACCCTGCGAGCCGCCCTTGTCGGCAAGGCCGTGGTCGCCGCGGAACAGGGGCAGGATGTGTCCGGCGCTGGCGCGGTTGAGCTCCAGCAGGAAGGCGTCGAGCTCGGCGAGGCGGGGGGGGCTAAGGGCGCTCATGCGCCCCATTTAGCCCGCCTTGGAGCACGATGCGATCAGGCGACATCGCCTGATCGTTGAATCGTGCGCTACATTCAAAAGTTGGAGCGCGTTCCGATCGCAACGTGCGCGGCGATGACGTCAGGCTTCCGCGTCGGCGCCATTGAGCGAGCGGGCGAGGTCGAGCAGGCGACGGCGCGGGCGTTCGCTGAGGCTGTAGTAGGCGCGGATCAGGTCTCGCGTCTCCTTGCGGGCGTAGACCTCGCGCTGGGCCTCCTCGCGGCGGCCGTCGCGCAGCATGCCGAAGCCCTCGTAGAAGTAGGCGACCGGGACCTCCAGCACCTGGGCGAGCTGCCAGATGCGGGCCGCCGACATGCGGTTGGCGGCGCACTCATACTTCTGGATCTGCTGGAAGCGCACGCCGCAGGCGTCGGCCAGCTGATGCTGGGTCAGGCCAAGAAGGCGCCGGCGCCGGCGCAGCCGCCGACCGAGGTGTTCGTCGATTTCGTCGCTCATGCCCTTGCCCCTGACCAGCGGTCCGAACCTGTGAATTCCGCGGCGTCCCATCTCGGGACGCTTTGGCCTTCACGTCGCAAGGCGCGCGCCAGCTTGGCGAATTGCGCGAAGGGGCCGCACCCGCCTATCAGGGGACATGGCGAAGCCGGCATCCCGCGCGCAGGACCTGCTCTGGCGATTGGAGACCGCGGTCTTCGACCTGTTCGCGGGGGCCATGCGGCTGTTGCCGGTCGATGTCGTCTCGGACTTCGGGGCGGCGGTGTTCGGCCGGCTGGGCGCCCTGACGAGCGCGAACCGAACCGTCGTTCGGAACCTGAGGATCGCCTTTCCGGATGCGTCGGACGCCGAGATCCGTCGCCTGGCTAGGGCGCAGTGGGACGAGGCGGGCCGCTTCTTCGCCGAGTTCCCGATCGTCGACCGCATCGCCGCGGACCCGTCGCGGATGGAGGTGGTGAACCGCGAGCGGTTGCTGGCGCTGGCGCAAGGCCTGGGGCCGGCGGTGCTCATCTCCGGCCACTTCTCCAACTTCGAGGTGATGGCCGCGGCCATCGTCCAGGCGGGCGTGCCCTGCCAGGTGACCTATCGCGCCGCGAACAATCCCTATTTCGACCTACGGATCCGGCAGAGCCGGGCCCGCTACGGCGTGCGCCTGTTCGCGCCCAAGGGCCTGGAGGGTGCGCGCGAGCTGATGCGCGCGCTGGGCCGGGGCGAAAGCGTGGCCCTGTTGAACGACCAGAAGTACAATGGCGGGGTGGCCGCGCCCTTCTTCGGGGTCACCGCCCACACCGCGCCCGGACCTTCGACCTTCGCGCTGCGGTTCGGCGTCCCGCTTCTGCCGATGAGCGTGCAGCGGGTGAACAAGGCGCGCTTTCGGGTGATCGTGCACGAGCCGATCGTGCTGGCCGACACCGGCGACCGCGACGCCGACATCGAGGCCGGCGTGCGCCGCATCAACGCCTTCATGGAAGACTGCGTCCGCGCCCGCCCCACCGAGTGGTTCTGGGTCCACAAGCGCTGGCCGAACGAGATGTACCGGCAGGAGTAGATCCTCCCCCAAGAGGGAGCATCCTGCGCTACATCACGCCGGTCTCGGCGAAGCGCTGGGTGGCTTCGGCGGCGCTGGCGTAGGCCTCCTGGCGCGCGGCGCTCCAGTAGCGCAGGGCTTCCAGCGGGATCTTCTTGCCGGTGACGGCGCAGAGGACGTAGCGGCCGGGCTTGAGCACCGCAAAATCGCCGTCGCTGTAGTGCAGCTTGGCGAGCTCCGCGCCGGCGAATTCGGGATCATGAGCGTTCATGGCCCCTATTTAGCGCGCAGAGACCGTTCAGAACAGGTCGCCTTGCGCCGGAGGCGGCGGTTTGGCGGCCCGGGGCTTGGCCGGCCTGGGCGCCGCAGCGACGCTCGTCTCCGCGCCGTCGATCACCGCCTTGCGGCTCACCCGGTCGCCGAACTTGATCTCCACCGCCTCGCCGCCGACGAGCGACGCCCCGGCGGTCACCAGCGAGCCGTCTTCCCGTGTGACCCGCGCGAAGCCACGCTGCAGGGGCCGTTCGGGATCGACGGAGACGTAGAGCTTGGAAAGCGCCTGCAAGCGCTCGGAGAGACGTTCGAGCCGGCGTTCCGCCGCCGGCTTCAGCCGCACGGCGACCGACTGCAGGCGCTGCTGCCGCACCTCCTGCGGCCGCTGCAGAAGCAACGGGGAGAGGCGGCTCCCCACGCGCACCAGGTCGCGCTCGTGCAGGGCCGCGTTGCGCGCCAGCGCCGCGCCCAGCTTGCCCGAGACGATGTCGAAGCGCTGCTCGGCCAGCCGCACCAGGTCGAGCGCCCGCTTCAGCGCCCGGTCGGCCGCGGCCACCCGGTTGCGGCGGTCCTCGACGACGCGCCCGCCGCAGCGGTGCATGCGCGCGCCGTAATCGGCGACGGCGGCCTTGAGCTCGGCCAGCACCGGCGTCGCCATCTCCGCCGCGGCGGTGGGGGTCGGCGCTCGCCGGTCGGAGACAAAGTCGATCAGGGTGGTGTCGGTCTCGTGGCCGACGGCGCTGATCAGCGGGATCGGGCACTCTGCGACGGTGCGCGCCAGCGCCTCGTCGTTGAACGCCCACAGGTCCTCCACCGACCCGCCGCCGCGGGCGACGATCAGCACGTCCGGCCGGGCGATGGCGCCATTCGCCTCCAGAGCGCAGAAGCCGCGGATCGCCGCGCAGACCTGGGCGGAGGCCGCGTCGCCCTGCACCACCACCGGCCAGACCAGGACATGGCAGGGCCAGCGGTCGCGGATGCGGTGCAGGATGTCGCGGATCACCGCGCCCGTAGGGCTGGTGATCACGCCGACCACCGCCGGCATGGCGGGGATCGGCCGCTTGCGCGCGGCCTCGAACAGGCCCTCTGCAGCAAGTTTCGCCTTCAGCTTCTCGAGCTGAGCCAAGAGGGCGCCGACACCGGCCGCCTCCATGGTTTCGATGACGATCTGATAGCGCGAGCCGGCCGGATAGGCGGTGATCTTGCCGGTGACCACCACCTCCAGCCCCTGCTGCGGGCGCACGCCAAGCCCGCGGACGCTGCCCTTCCAGACCACGCCGTCGATCGCCGCGCGCTCGTCCTTCAGCGTCAGATAGACGTGGCCGTTGGAATGGTGGGTGACCTTGGAAAGCTCCCCGCGCAAGCGGACGAAGCCGTAGGCGTCCTCCAGCGTCCGCTTCAGCGCGAACGCCAGCTCCGACACGGAATAGGGCCGCGCGTTGCCGCTCGATTCGGATTCGGGGGCCAGATCGATCATCGGCGAAAGGTAGCGGGTGGGCCGCGGAAACCAAATGGGAGCGACGCATCGTTGACTGGAATACGTGCGCGTAGTTAGATACATGAATGTATCCGAATGGGAGTTGTGATGACCACGCGTCGGCTTTCGAGGCAGGATAGTCAGGAAGTTACGCGCGCGAGGTTGCGTCGATCAGCAATACGAGCTTTCGCGCGGCATGGCGTCGCGGCCGCCCGCATCGAGACGATCGCAGAGGAAGCCGGATATTCGCGCGGCGCGTTCTATTCGAATTACCGAACGAAACTTGACCTATTGATCGATCTTCTGCGCGAGAAGCAGATTGGCGAAATCCAGCTCTGGCGCGACGTGTTGCTGCATTCTTCGGACATAGACGCCGATCTGGCGCTTCTGTCGGCGCGCTACGACGCGCTCGCCGACGTGCGTGAGCGGGCGCTGCTCAACAGCGAGCTGCAGCTCGAGGCGGAGCGCAACGAGGCGTTCCGACCTGTTTTCCAGGCCTATCTGGATACCGCCTATTCCGAGATGCGGGCCGTGTTCGCCGTGATGTTCGAAAGGCACGGTAAGCAGGCGCCGGCCGATCTAGACGCCATCCTCGTGACCACCAGACTGCTGGGCCTCGGTCTTGGAACTGGCATCGTGCTCGGCGGTGAGATCGGAGCGCGGAGCACGCCCGGGCGAGTGATGTTCGAGTTCCTGAGTAGCGTAATCGCAGCGGCGCCAGATGCCGAAGAGGCCCGTTTCGCGGCGGTGGCCGGTGATCCATCAATGGTGGCAGAAATTAGCGAGGAAACGCCATGACCATTATGCAGGACATAGCAATCGGGATTTTTTGTTTGGCGCAACTCGTGAATTGCTCGACCTGATGGCGCGCGGCACGACGCATCAGGAGACCGACGTAACGCGGAGGGACCCGGCCATCTATTTCAGCGAGGAGCGGTTCCTCGCAGAGAAGAACGAGCTGTTCCGCAAGACCCCCCTCGTGCTGGCGCTCAGCTGCGAATTGCCCAACCCAGGCGATTTCAAGCTTCACGAAGAGACGGGCGTGCCGCTTCTGCTGACGCGGGACCGGGCGGGAAGATGCCACGTTTTCCTTAACGCCTGCCGCCATCGGGCGGTCAAGGTGGCGGACAAGCCGTGCGGCAACGCCTCCCGCTTCACCTGCCCTTATCATGCGTGGACATACGGAGGTGACGGGTCGCTGCTTGCGCTGCCCGGCGAGGACATCTTCGGCGACGTCGACAAGGCCGCGTTGGGGTTGGTCGAATTTCCCTCCGAGGAAAAGTACGGGCTGATCTTCGGCGTGCTGACGCCTGACGCGCACATCGACGTCGACGCATTCCTGGGCGACGGCGTGCGGCACATCGCCGGCTGGCGGCTCGATCGCAACAAGCTCGTCGCCGAGCGTCCGCTGGAGACCAAGGCGAACTGGAAGCTCGCCCTCGACACCTACACCGAGAACTATCACTTCCCCGTGCTTCATTCCGCCGACTTCGGATACAAGGTGAAGAACTGCGCGATGCACTGGCGCTTCGGCGAACGCGGACGCCACTGGATCCTGGCATGGCCCAGCAAATCGCTTGAGGAACTGAGGAACGTTCCGGAGGAGCGGTGGGGCCAGGTCAACGACCACTTCTCGATGCTCTACTACATCTTTCCGAACACCATCATCGCGCTTTATCCGGAGACCTGCTCCATCAAGCATATCTATCCTGGAGACAGCGTCGGTGAGCAAACCACGCGAATGAAATTCTATGCTAGGACGCCGAATCCGTCGGAAGATCTGTCTCGATACGTTAATGAGCGTCTCGAACTCTTCTACAAGGTTTTGCAGAAAGAGGATTACCTGGTCTGCGGTCAGGCTTGGGAGAATATCCGGACCGGCCTCATTCCGGAGCTTCTCTACGGTCGCAATGAACCGGCCTTGACGTGGCTCCATCAGGCTCTCGACGAGGCGATGGACGAGATCAACGACGCTCCCGCCGTCATGCGCGCGCCAGAGCGATGCGTTGGCTGAGGCCGGCGCGCTTTCGGGTCGGGTGGTGCTCGTCACCGGCGCCGGAAGAGGGATCGGACGCGCCGCCGCGCTTCGCCTTGCGTACGAGGGAGCCGCCGTCGCGATCAACGACATCGATGAGTCCCTTGCATCGGACGCCGCGCGCGCGGCGCGCGTGCGGGCGAGTTCAGTTCTTTGGCAGATCCTGCGCTGATCGCGCCCGCGATAGCCTGGCTGTTGTCTCCTGCTGCGGCCAACGTCACTGGCCAGTCGATACGCTTCAACGGGCGTGAGCTCTCTCTGATCCGGCGGCCGAGCCTGTCCGACAGCTCCCGAGAGGCTGATGCTTGGACGCCCAAGCTGTTCGCCGAGGCGCTCTCGGCCCTGACCTGGGCGTCTCCGCGCTAGGCGCGAGTCGTCGCACAAGCTCACATGAAAAGGGCGCGCCCTCGGCCTTGCGGCTGTCCGGGCGCGCCCCCATCCCCAACGGATACTGTACGCCTGCGGTCTCTCCTCGGCAGGTCTAGATGTAGCGGCGCAGGCTGCGGGCCAACTCCGACGCGCTGGCCTTCTTTTTGGTCTGGGCCGGCTGGTAGGCGATCTGGCTGTGCTCGTGGCAGTAGGGCCCTTCGCCGGCGCGACGGCCGCAGAAGGTGAAGCTCTCCAGCGCGGGATCGCCGATCGGCCACTTGCACATGTGCGCACCGAGGGTGAGCACCGTCGCCATGCCCGGCGCCTCGTCGATGTAGCGGGCCGGCGTCGACGCCTGCGGTTCGCGCAGGGCGACCGGCTCGGCGATCCGCCGGGGCGCGGAGGGCGCCGCCACCGCCGGGCGCGCCGGCCGCGGCGCCTTGAACACGGTGCGCGCAGGCTTGGAGGGCGCCGCCCGGCCGGAAAGGCCCAGCCGGTGCACCTTGCCGATCACCGCGTTGCGCGTCACACCCCCTAGCTGCTTGGCGATCTGACTGGCCGAAAGGCCGTCCTGCCAGAGCTTCTTGAGCAACTCGACCCGTTCGTCCGTCCAGCCCATTTCGGCCTCCCGCTCCGCCCGGCCGCGCCCCCGCGCGCCTCTCGAGAATCAACATCTTGTGGCGACTGGAGCTCTTCAGCTCCACTGACCACCATCAGTAGTAAACAACTCCTTAAGACCCACAATAGGCGCCATTCGGGTTCTCCACAGGAACAAGATGTTGCGTCAGCCCGCCGCACTTTCGGTCGGCCCTTGCGGTGGATCGGGCAGGGGCGCACATGGGGCGGATGAAGGACACGGTCGACGCCCACGCGGGGGCGCCCCCAAGCCCGCGGGAGTATCGGGGCTTCAACTGGGAGGGCTTCAAGACCCTCTACCTGCGCGAGGTGCGGCGGTTCCTGAAGGTCGGCGCCCAGACGCTCGCCGCGCCGGTGGTGACGGCGCTGCTCTACATGATGGTGTTCGTGGTGGCCCGCGGGACCGCCCAGGTGCACGGCGCTCCCTACGGCGCCTTCGTGGCGCCCGGCCTGATCATGATGCAGATCATGAACAACGCCTTCGCCAATTCCTCCTCCTCGCTGCTGCAGGCGAAGGTGAACGGGCTGATGGGGGATTTCCTGACCCCGCCGTTGACGCCGTTCGAACAAGTCGCCGCCTTCGGCCTGGGCGCCGCCACCCGCGGTCTCCTGGTCGGCGCCGTGACCTGGCTGGCGGTGCTGCCCTTCGCCCGCCTGGGAGTGAGCCATCTCTGGCCGATCGCCTATTTCGGCGTCGGCGCGGCGCTTGTCCTGGGCTTTCTGGGCGTGATGGCCGGCCTGTGGGCGGAGAAGTTCGACCACATGGCCGCGGTGACCAACTTCGTGGTCATGCCGATGACCTTCCTGTCCGGCACCTTCTATCTGGTGGAGCGCCTGCCGGAGCCGTTCCGCAGCTTCAGCCGCGTGAACCCCTTCTTCTACCTGATCGACGGATTCCGGTACGGCTATCTCGGACACGCCGAAGGCTCGCTGGCGATCGGGGCCCTCATGACCGCCGCCCTCTGCCTGGCGCTTGGCGCCATCTGCTACGCGATGTTCAAGACGGGCTACAAGATCAAGACGTAGCCGCACCATTGACATCGCGACCGCCGGAGCGGAAAAGGCCAGGCCTTCCGGTCCCCGTCGCGCCGCGTCGGGGACGCTTCCATTTCGGAGGGCCACTTCCGTGACCGAAATCGCGAGCCCAGCCGCCGCGCCCGTCCCCAGCGACCACATCATGGGCGTCTATCAGCGCGCCCCGCTGGCGTTCGAGCGAGGGGAAGGCTCGCGCCTCTACACGGCCGACGGAGAGGCCTATCTGGACTGCCTGGCCGGCATCGCCGTGAACGCGCTCGGTCACTCGAACCCGGTTCTGGTCGATGCGCTGAAGGCGCAGGCCGACAAGCTCTGGCACGTCTCGAACATCTTCACCATTCCCGGGCAGGAAGCGCTCGCCCGGCGGCTGACCGACGCCAGCTTCGCCGACGTGGTGTTCTTCACCAATTCCGGAACCGAGGCGATCGAGTGCGCGATCAAGACGGCGCGCAAATTCCACTGGGCGAACGGCCAGCCGGAGCGGATAGACATCATCGGCTTCGAGGGCTCCTTCCACGGCCGCACGATTGCGGCGGTGAACGCTTCCGGCAACGCCAGTTACATGGAGGGCTTCGGCCCGCCGCTGCCGGGCTACAAGCACCTGCCGTTCGGAGACTTCGAGGCGATCCGCGCGGCCGTCGGCCCGACCACCGCCGCCATTCTGCTCGAGCCGGTGCAGGGCGAGGGCGGCGCGCGGGCGTGGCCCGACGCCATGCTGCGCGACATCCGCCGGCTGTGCGACGAAACCGGCGTGCTGCTCATCTACGACGAGATCCAGTGCGGGCTCGGCCGCACGGGCAAGCTCTTCGCCTACCAATGGTCCGAGGCCGCCCCTGACATCATGGCCCTCGCCAAGGCGCTGGGCGGGGGCTTCCCGGTGGGCGCTTGCCTCGCCACCGCCCGGGCGGCGAGCGGCATGACGCCCGGCTCGCACGGCTCGACCTACGGCGGCAACCCACTGGCCATGGCGGTTGGGCTGGCGGCCCTTGGCGAGCTGAACACCCCGGCCCTGCTCGCCCATGTGAACGCGGTCGCGGGCTACCTGGGCCAGCAGCTTGCGGGGCTGAAGGACCGCTACCCCGACGTCGTCGTCGACATCCGCGGCCGCGGACTCCTGATCGGCGTCAAGCTCGCCACGCCCAACCGCGACTTCATGCAGCACGCCCGCGACGAGCATCTGCTGCTGGCCGGCGGCGGCGACAATTGCGTGCGCCTGCTGCCGCCCCTGGTGCTCACCCATGAGGACGCGCGCGAAGTCGTCGAGATGCTCGAGCGCGCCTGCGAGCGGGCCCGCAAGGCGAAGGCGGCCTGAACAATCATCCGCTCGTCCCGGTGAAGGCCAGGACCCAAGCTGAATCGAGGAAAGGATCTCCGCCCGCTGTTCCCGTCCGCAATGCGGTTTCGGTCCCGGCGTCCGCCGGGTGAGCGGGGGAAGTAAGAAGGTGATGAGCCAGCAAACCCCCAGACACTTCGTCGACCTCTGGAAGCTCGAGGCCGCCGACCTGCGCACCATCCTCGAGGACGCCAAGACGCGCAAGGCCGCGCGCCGCGGATGGCCCAAGGGTCGGGTCGACCCCGATGCGCCGGCCGACGGCTGCACGCTGGCGATGATCTTCGAGAAGAACTCCACCCGGACGCGCTTCTCGTTCGATGCGGCCATGCGCCAGCTCGGCGGGGCGGTGATCATCTCCAACGCCCATGAGATGCAGCTGGGCCGCGGCGAGCCGATCGAGGACACCGCGCGCGTGCTGTCGCGCATGGTCGATGCGGTGATGATCCGCGCCAATGTGCACGAGGACGTCGAGCGTCTGGCGCTCGCCTCGAGCGTGCCGGTGATCAACGGGCTCTCCGACAAGGGCCATCCCTGCCAGATCATGGCCGACGTGCTGACCATCGAGGAGCATCGCGGGCCGATCGCCGGCAAGACGCTGGCCTGGGTGGGCGACGGCAACAATGTCTGCGCGAGCTTCATCCACGCCGCGCCCAAGCTCGGCTTCAAGCTCAGGATCGCCTCGCCGGCGATCTATCACCCGGACCTGGTCGACCTCGCCCGCGCCGCCGAACAGCAGGCCGAGGTCTTCACCACGGAGGATCCAGTCGAGGCGGTGCGCGGCGCCGACGTGGTGATCACCGACACCTGGGTCTCCATGGGCGACACCGATCACGACGAGCGGCTGGACGCGCTGGAACCCTATCAGGTGGACGCCGCCCTGATGCGCGGTGCGGGGAGCGACGCGGTCTTCCTGCACTGCCTGCCCGCTCACCGCGGCGAGGAGGTCACCGACGAGGTGATCGATGGCCCCGCCAGCCTGATCTGGGACGAGGCGGAAAACCGCCTTCACGCGCAGAAGTCCATTCTCGCCTGGTGCTTCGGCAAGATCTGAGGCCACAAACGCCCCCTCAGCCGGCTGCGCCGACAGCTCCTCCGCGGAGTGGTTGTAGATGGATCGCGCCGCAGGGGCGAGACGGGGGGCGTTCGACCGCATCGCTGTCGTCGCCGACTCGGCGCCAAGCTCGAAAATCGCCCGGATGACCTTATATGCCGCCCATGCCTGACACCTCCGTTCCCGACGACCTCGTCGGCGCTTTCCAGATCGAGGGCGAGCCGGTTCGCGGCCGCGTGGCGCGCCTCGGCCCGGCCGTCGACGAAATTCTGCGCGCCCACGCCTATCCCGAGCCCGTGGCCAACCTCCTGGGGGAAGCCTGCGCGCTCGCCGCCCTGGTGGGCTCGAACCTGAAGTTCGATGGGCGGCTCATCGTCCAGGCGCAGGGCTCCGGACCGGTTCGCTACGTGGTCGCCGACTACGACACCTCCGGCGGCCTGCGCGGCTACTGCCGCTATGACGCCGACGAGGTGGCCGCGGTCTCGGACGGCTTTCAGAGGCCGGGCGCGCGGACCCTGCTGGGCGACGGCGTGTTCATCATGACCGTCGACCAGGGTCCGGACATGGACCGCTACCAGGGCGTCACCGCCATCGAGGGCGAGACCCTGGCGCTTTGCGCGGAGCAGTACTTCGCCCAGTCCGAACAGACTCCGACCCGCGTGCTGCTGGCCGTCGGCCAGGCGGACGGTCCGAACGGCCCGGTCTGGCGCGCCGGCGGCGTGCTGATCCAGAACATCGCCGAGGACGCTGCGCGCGGCTCGACCGGGGAAGCCTGGTCGCGCACCCAGATCCTGTTCGAGACCGTCGGCGAGGATGAACTCGTCGATCCCGAGCTTTCGTCCAACACCCTCCTATGGCGGCTCTTCCACGAGGACGGGGTCCGGGTGTTCGGCTCGCAGCCGCTGCGCGCCTTCTGCCGCTGCAGCCAGGAGCGGATCGAAACCGTCCTGCGCTCATTCGGACCGAAGGAGCGCGCCGACATGGTCGAGCCGGACGGCAAGATCCACGTCACCTGCGAGTACTGCGCGCGCGTCTACGCCATCGCGCCCGCGGACTTGGACGCGGTCAGCTAGCTGGCCTCTCTCCGGGCCACGGTCAGCAGCGCGAGCCGAACGCTCGCAACGGCGCCACCTCGGCCGGTTCGTCGTGCGCATGCGCCGCCGCCGTGAGGTCGAGGCGCCCCATGGCCTTGTAGCACTCGCACGCGCGGTCCATCAGGCGTTCGCGGTCGAGCAGCACGAGACGCGAGCGGCCCAGCGCGATCAGGCGCTCGGCGCGCAGGCGCTGGAGGATCGGATTGACCGAAGTGCGCTGCACGCCGAGCATCTTGGCGAACACCTCCTGCGGCAGCCTGATCTCGTCCTCCTCCAGAACGTCGGCGCAGGTGAGCAACCAGCGGCACAGCCTGGGTTCGACGGGGTGCAGGGCGTTGCAGGCGCCATTGCGCATCGCATAGGTCATTTTCCAGGCGCAGTAGGTGTCCAGCACGTCGTGGATGCGCGCCGACTTCTGGGCCGCCTCCGCAAGCTTGGTGGCGTCGATCACCGAGGCGGTCGCCGCCATGTGACACACATCGCGCGTGACGGAGCGGCGAAGGCCGAGCGCCGACAGAGCGCCCACCGCGCCTTCTCGCCCGACCAGGGCGCACTCGATCTCCGTTCCGTCCTCGAACACGGTGAGCTTGGAGACCAGGCCTCCATTCAGGAAAAACACCTTGTTGATACGCTCGCCGGGCTCGCAGATCACCTGGCCCGCCTTGAGCGTGACCTCTCTCAGGTGCGGGCGCACCAGCGCGATTTCCGGCCCGAAGGCCGCGAGGAATCCATTTGAACAGCGCATCGCCGACCCTCCCTTGCCGACAAGTGCGTGGACTCAATGTTCGCTCGAGCCTGTTCGATCCGCCCGGAAATAAGAAAGATTAAGGTAATCTCGAAAACTTGACCTGGACTATTCGGCTTTCACCGGAGCCGCTCGATCAGCGCCGCATTGATTTGGCCGAGCGGGGCGTAGGACATCTCGCGAGCTGCGGCCCTGGTGTTCACGTCGGCGTGTCTGAAGTCGATCAGGAACTGGCGTGCGCTTGTCCGTGACGATCCGGATCGCCAAAACTTCACGATACGTCCTGGTCGTCTGTAGACTGGGTGGGCGAAAGAGGAGATCGCTTCGCCCGGTCTCGCGTTGCTGGCGGACGCGCGAAAACGCCGCGCCCCCGAACGTACAACTCTAGGCAGAGACGGGATGTCGCACCCCGCGGTGGCTTTTCGCCGTAATCGCGCCACACGAATCTCGCGAGGTTAATCGTGGGCGTCGTGCAACCGATCGGAGTGCTTCGAGTGACTGAGGTGACCTACGTCTCCTATGTGCCCAAGCGAAAGCGGGCGAAGCTGCGCAACGTGCTGCAGAGCGAGGATACGGGCAGCGTTCGCTGGCGCGAGAAGAAGAAGCTGTTCGGCAGCGAGTTCTATTTCTCCGGCCCGACCGAGCTGGTGCGCCGGACTCATGCCTACATCACCCAGTGGCTCGCCGCGGACGATTTTCGCCTGAAGTAGCCGCTCGGTCGCGTCTCCGCCCGCGCGGAACCCTCGGCGTCGCCACGCACTAGCTTTTGCGTGGCGCGCAGCGGCGGCTGCGCCTATGCGCAAGGTGGAGGACACATGACCCAGACCGAACCGCGAGACCTGCTCGCCCGCTTCTGGCGCGACCTCAAGGACCTCAGGACCGGCATGCTCGGCTTGGCGACCGAGCCCGAATGCGGTCATGCCCAGCCGATGACGGCGCACTTCGAGGGCGATCAGGGACCGCTCTACTTCTACGCTCACCGTGGCAGCCGGATCGTCCAGGCGGCCGAGCAGAGCCACGAGGCGGTATTCCACTACGTCGGTCCCAAGCACGACCTTTACGCCTGTGTCCACGGCGAGGTGATCGTCACCCAGGACCGCGGCGCCATCGACCGGTTCTGGAGCGACGAGGTCGCGCGCTGGTACCCGCACGGCCGGGGCGACCCCGACCTGTCGCTGCTCTGCTTCTCACCGCACAGCGCGCAGATCTGGCTGCCGAGCGACGGGGCCGAGCCCAAGCTGTTCGGCATGGGCCGCGACCGCGAACCGCCTCGCGACGTCCGCGCGGAAGTCCGGCTCTAAGTCGCTTGGCCTGGGGCGGGCGCGCGCTTAGATGCGGTTGAGGACCATCCCCAGACCCGCCGATGAACTCACCGCATTTCCGCCCGGCCGCGCCAGTTCGCCCGGTCACCCCGCCGCCGCTCTGGCGACGATTGAGCGGCGAGCTGGCGACCAATTGGGTCGCCGGCTGGCCCAGGGGCTCGTTCCGCGAGCGCTATATGTTCGCGCGGGTCATCACTGTGCGGAACCACATCATCAACGATCCCGACGCGATCGGCCGCGTCCTGCTCGACAACGCCGCCAACTACGAGAAGCCGGCGCTGGTTAAGCGCATCCTGGCGCCTTCGGTGGGCTGGAACTTGCTGGTTTCCGACGGCGACGTCTGGCGCGAGCAGCGCCGGCTGATGGCGCCGGTGTTCACGCCGGCGGCCGTGGAGTCCTTCACCGAAATCTTCCGCGAGGTGGCCCGCGAGCAGGCCGAGCTCTGGTCGCGCGAGCCGCCCGGCCGGGTGGATGTGGCCCAGGCGGCGACCCGCGCCACCTTCGAGGTGATGAGCCGCTCGCTGTTCTCCGGCGACGCGGCGTTGTCGTCCGAAACGGCGTCGGCGCACATCACCGCCACGCTCGCCTCGGCCGGCAAGTACAGCGTGGCGCGGCTGCTGGGCGCGCCCTGGCTCGACCAGTCGCGCATCCGCCGCGACGGAATCCGCGGCTCAGCCTTCCTGCGCCGCCAACTCGCCGACCTGATCCAACGGCGCAAGGTCGATCCGACGCCGCCGAAGGACTTCATGAGCCGGCTCCTGGACGCCTTCTCCCAGTCACACCCGCCGGAGGAGGCGGCCGAACTCGCGCTCGGCAACGGCATCCTGTTCTTCGTCGCCGGCCATGAGACGACCGCCAACGCCCTGAGCTGGGCCTTCTATCTGATGGGCGGCGATCCGGAGGTGCAGGAACGCGCCGCCGCCGAGGCCGTGGCCGCCGTCGAAGCGGGCGGAACGCCGATGCAGGTGGCGGCGCGGCTGCCGTACCTGCGCATGGTGCTCGACGAGACGCTGCGTCTTTATCCGCCGGCCACGCGCATGGACCGTTCGCCCATCGTCGACGACGTGCTCTGCGGCCGGCCGGTGCGGGCGGGCGACATGGTCAGCATCTGGCCCTGGCTGCTGCATCGCCACGAAACGCTTTGGAACGCGCCCGACCTGTTCGATCCAGAGAACTTTTCGGCGCAGGCCAAGGCCGGCCATCATCGCTTCCAGTACATCCCCTTCGGCGCAGGCCCGCGGATCTGCATCGGCGCGGCCTTCGCCATCAACGAAGCCCTGCTGATCATGGCCGAGTGGCTGTCGCGCTACCGCTTCCGGCTGGACCCCGACCACGAGGTGATCCCTACCGCAGCGATCACCCTGCGTCCCAAGGGCGGCATGCCGATGTTCATCGAGCCGCGCCAGGCCGCTGGCAAGCGCGCGGCTTAGCTCCCCCGCTCATGAGCGGGGGAGACGAGTCTAAGCCCGGTCCAGCGCCCGGTTCACGTCCCGGGCCAGGTCACGGGCGCTTTCCAGGCCGACGCTCATCCGCACCCAACCCTCGGTCAGGCCGATCGCCAGGCGATCCTCCTCGCTCATCGAACGGTGGGTGGTGGTCGAGGGATGGGTGGCCATCGACTTGGCGTCGCCAAGGTTGTTGGAGATGTCGACGATCTCCAGCGCGTCCAGGAAGCGCCAGGCCGCCTCGCGCCCGCCGAGATCGAAGGCCAGAACGTTGCCGGCGCCGCTCATCTGGTTGGCGATGATCCCCGCCTGGGGGTGGTCGGGGCGGCCGCAGAAGATGGTCTGGCGGACCTTGCCGTGCGCGGCGATCACGTCGGCCACCTTGCCGGCGTTCTCCGTCTGGCGGCGTACGCGCAGCTCCAGCGTCTCCATGCCCTTCAGCAGCACCCAGGCGTTGAACGGCGAGAGCGCAGGGCCGGTGTGGCGCAGAAAGTCCTTGTAGGTCTCGGTGATCAGCTCGGCGCCCCCCAGGATGGCGCCGCCGAGCACGCGGCCCTGGCCGTCGATGTGCTTGGTCGCGGAATAGACGACGATGTCGGCGCCCAGGGCCAGGGGCTTTTGGAAGATCGGCGTGGCGAAGACGTTGTCGACGATCAGCTTGGCGCCCGCCGCCTTGGCGACCTCGGCGATGGCGCCGATCGGCGCCACCTCGAGCAGCGGATTGGCCGGGCTCTCGACCAGCAGCGCCTTGGTGTTGGGCCGCACCGCCTCGCGCCAGGCCGCCGGATCGACGGCGTCGACATAGGTCGCCTCGATCCCGTAGCGGGGCAGCAGGGTCGAGATGATCCAGCGGCTGGAGCCGAACAGGGCGCGGCCGGCGATCAGGTGGTCGCCGGCCTGCAGCAGGCCGAGCAGCACCGTGTGCACCGCCGACATGCCCGAGGCGGTGGCCTTGCAGGCCTCGGCGCCTTCCAGCAGCGCCAGCCGATCCTCGAACATCTGCGTCGTGGGATTGGCGAAGCGCTGGTAGATGAAGCCGGGCTCCTCGCCGGAGAAGCGGCGGTCGGCCGCGCCGGCGCTCTCATAGGCGAAGCTCTGGTTGAGGAAGAGCGCCTCCGACATCTCGCCGTAGGGCGTGCGCGCCAGGCCGCCGCGCACCAGGCGAGTCTCGACGTCCCACTGGTTCGGATCTTCGGCCATGACGGACTCCTCGAAGGCTGGAGGCCGCATCAACGGCAGCAACCCTCCGGCGTCAATAGCCGGCCGGCAGGGTGTAGAGCGGCAGGAGGGGGCGAAGCCCGGCGCCGACGAAGAGCTGCGGCTCCGACGGGGGCTGCGAACCGGTCTCGATCTCGCGCCGCGCGACGCAGGTCTGGACCGCAAGGCCAAGCTGCGGGAAGTCGTGCGCCGTCCCGAAGGCGCGTAGGAAGCAATCGTCGAAATAGGGATAGCGGTCCGACTCGCCGCAGCCGAAGGAGGTCCGGTCCGGGCGGGCCGCAGTCAGCACCATGCGGTTGGGCCCGGCGAGCTCCGGCACGAAGACGCCGGAAAAGCAGGCGGAGATGATGGCGATGGTGGGCCTGGCCTGGCAGGCCTGGTCGAGCATGGCGCCCAGGACGCCCGGCGCGAGCAGTTGGTCGTCGACCACCACGCCCTGCGGCGCCCCGTGCGAGGTGAAGTAGACAAGGCAGCCGTCCTGCGCCCGGGCGGCGAGGGCGCTGAGCGCGCCGTAGACGGCGTCGATGTCGCTCTTGCCCGGGTGCGGCTTGTAGCGCTGCGGCCGGGTGGAGAATTCCCGCAGGTTCTGCGGCTGGAAGCCGGCCGAGAGGAGCGCGCGCGCGACGTCGCGCCTGGCGTTGTCGAAAGCCTCCGACGGCCCCCCGCCGTGGGCGCGCCAGTCGCCGGCGACCACCACGGCGGCCCAGCCGGCGAACGGGGAGGGCGCGGCGGTCGCGGCCTGGGCCGGGAGCGCCAGGACCAGCCAGACGGCGAAACCTAGCCCAGCCCCCCGACGCACCTGCCGGTGCTCACTTCTTACGGAATTGATCGAGGGAGACGATCTTCGCCGGGTCCCCGCCGCTCGCCGAAGGGTCCGCTGGCGGGGTGGGCGGGGCCTTGGAGTCCGCCGCCGCGGCGGGCGGCGGCTCGAACTGCAGCAGGAACTGCACGCTCGGATCGTAGAAGCGGGTGACGGCGGCGTAGGGGATGCTCAGCCGCTTGGGCTGGCCGCCGAACTGCAGGGTGACGGAGAAGAAGGTCTCGCCCGGCGCCAGGTCCCAGTACTGGTGCTGCAGCACGATCGTCATCTCGTCGGGGTACTTGCCCAGCAGGTCACCGGGCCCGGACACTCCGGCGGCGTCGGTCTTGAAGGTGATGTAGAAGTGGTGGGCCCCGGGCAGTCCTTCCGGCGCAGCCGCCCGCTTCAAGGCCGCCTTGACGACGCCGCGCAACGCGTCCTGCGCCATGGCCTCGTAATGCATCAAATCCTGGGCCGGCGGATCCTGGGCCAATGGAATCTCCCCAAACGGTAGCGTTAAAATTAGCGCGCGCGGGGCGGCGCGCATAGGCCTCCTGCGGGCCGTTTTCACAACCATTCGGCAGGGAGTATCGGCCAAGGGAAAGTGGAGGGATTCTGTTGCCAGGCTCCCTCCGGCCCCGCCTAGCGCTGCTAAGACACTAGGGCTTTAGGTCGAAATTCGACGCACCGCTTACGCGGCGAGCCGGACTTCTTCAGCGAAGTTATCGTTCGCAGTTAGTTTAAGACCCGGAACGGTGGGTCAGGCCGAGAGAAAGCAACACCTTTACACGTCTGTCGATGCTGATCGGCCCCGCGCTTCCCGGCGATAACCCGGTGAAGGTTGGTGGAGCCGCCGGGAATCGCACCCGGGTCCAGTCCGCTTATTTCGTGCGCGTTTATCTCCATAGTCGGGCGAACCCGACGCTGGTGAATATAGGCGCTAGGCGTTCGGATTTGAAGTCGCGCGGGCCGGAGCGACGTCGGAGCGCGCGCGTGGGGCTGTGAGCGGCTCAACCGGACGAAGCAGTCGCACGAGGGCTAGCGCTAGCACTGGAAGGACGCTGAGGAAGGTCCAGGGCAGCAGCGCACAACCCAGCGCGGCGGCGGCGGATTCGGTCCAGCGCGGGTCGCGCAGCCGGCCGAGGTAGGCGGCGAGGCCTGGCGCGAAGAGCGCCAGCTCGTAGTTCATGGCGTAGGGCGTGACCAGCAGGGTCGCGCCGAACAGCAACAGGCTCCGGTCCGCGGGATCCTGCGTCCGGCGGAAGCCGAACCAGACCAGCGCCACGGCGGCCGGCGCGAGCAGGAAGGCCCAACGCCCGTCCAGGCCCATGGACGCCAGGGCCGCGTAGGGGGTGATGGCGTCCTCGGTCAGGCCGCGGTCGCCGAAGATCAGCGCCCGGAACCTGGACAGCGCGTCCAGCCATTCGAGCCAGCGCTCCGGGCCCCAGACCGCCGAGGAGGCGAGGATGAGGAGGACGCCGGTTGCTGCGGCTGCGACGAGGGTGCGCCAGCGGCTCTCCGCCACCAGGGCGATGGGGACGAGGATCAGGAACTGCGGCTTGATCGAGGCGGCGACGCCGAGCAGCACTCCGGCCAGGATCGGCCGGCGCGGAAGCGAGAGCGCCGTCAGGATCAGTCCGCCCATCACGAAGGCCAGCTGGCCGCAGAAGGCGGTCAGCAGGACCGGCGGCGCCGCCAGCACCAGCGGCCAGGGCGCGCCGATCTGCCGCGCCGCCCAGAGGAAGAAGGCGCCGGTCAGCGCCACCCAGAGGCCGAAGCTCAGCCAATAGGAGGGCAGGGCGAACGGGGCGAACAGAAAGAGCGCGGACGGCGGGTAGATGTACGGCCGGATCCGGCCGGGGCCCAGGGGCCAGCCCTGCAGGGCGCTGTTGTGCACGAAGTCGTAGATGCGGGCAGGCTCGTGCAACGCCGAGAGCGCCCCGGCCCAGACGCAGGAGAAGTCCGCGCCCGCGACCTGAAAGCGGCTCAACTTGTAGAGGTCGTGATAGGCGACGCCGACGGCGCCGAGCAGGCCTGCGACGATCGCCAGCTGCAGGGCGGCGACGGCGATGAAAGCGGGATGGAGGCGCGGGCGGCGGGGCATCGCGCTCGCCTAGTTGCAGTGGCGCGCCGTCCCGTCAATGCGTCAGGGCTCGGGCTGGGGCGCCGGCTCCAGGCCGGGCGGGGGCGTGCGGCTGGTGGGCGCGGCCTTGAGCACGCCGCCCCCGGCCGCGAACTCCTGATAGGCTTGGCGCTCCAGGCTGAAGTCGATGCGGTTGCGGAACAGGATGTCGAACCGAGGCTCGCGGCCGAGCGCGGCGCGCAGCACCGGCTCCAGCACGTCGGCCGCCTGGCCGATCGCGATGTCGTCGCAGGCGCGGTGCAGGGTGCGCGATCCCCGCGCGGTGACCAGCGTCAGGTCGTATCCGACGCCCGAGATGCAGACGACGTCGGTCGTGGAGGCGTTGCGCACCGACTGAACCTCGCGCGGGCTCGACCACAGCGGCAGGGTCTTGAGCGCCTGGAAGCTCTGGGCGGAATTCGCCGGCAGCTCGGCGTCGAACCCGATGCGCCGCCCGATGCCGGCCTCGCAGCAGGCGTAGCCGGCGCGGGCCTGGACGAAGGCGCGGCCGTCGTCGCGCACGACGATCCGCACGATGCTCTGGCGCACGTTGCGCGAGGGCCTGACCCAGACCTCCAGGATCATCTCGTCGCCGCGGAGCAGCTGCCATTGCAGCGGCATCAGCCCCCAGAGCCGGTAGGTGGAGGGATCGCTCGCGCCCTCGATGACCGGGAGGCGTTGGCCGCGCGGCAGGCGCCGTCCGCCGAGCGGGTCGGCGGCCTCGTCCTCTGCCGGCCATTTGTCGTCCCACCAGCTCTGCGGGTCGGGCGGCGGAAAGGGCCAGATCTCCGCCTCGGCCGGCGGGGTTCCCGGAGGCGCTCCAGGCTGCGCGGCCTTTGGCCGGCCGAGCAGCTGCGCCTGGACGGGCGACGCCAGGACGGCGAGGGCGGTGAGGGTCAGGATCGCGCGGCGCATGGCGGGGAAGAGCTGCAACGGAGGAGATGTTCCGTCCATGGCGCCGAACGCCCCCTCAGTCGGCTGTCGCCGACAGCTCCCCCGCTTCGCGGTGGAGGACCGAGATGCTCCACCGCGAAGCGGGGGAGGTGGATCGCGCCCGCGAGACGGAGGGGGCGTTCCGCGTCGCCTCAGAGCGGCTGGGCGCCGCGCTGGATGGAAAGCACGCCGGTGCGCGAGACCTCGACAAGGCCGAGCGGGCGCATCAGCTCGACGAAGCTGTCGATCTTGCTGGGGGCGCCCGTCACCTCGAAGACGAAGCTCTCGTGGGTGGTGTCGATCACCCGCGCGCGGAAGATGTCGGCCACGCGCAGCGCCTCCACGCGTTCGGCGCCGGTCCCGCGCACCTTGACGAGGGCGAGCTCGCGCTCCAGGCCGTTGGGATCGCGGGTGACGTCCTGCACGTGGCGGGTGGAGACCATCTTCTCCAGCTGCGCCTCGATCTGCGCCAGCACGTGCGGCGTGCCGCGGGTGACGATGGTGACCCGGCTGGTGTGCGAGCGGCGGTCCGTCTCGGCGACGGTCAGGCTCTCGATGTTGTAGCCCCGCGCGGCGAACAGCCCGACCAGCCGGTGCAGCACGCCGGGCTCGTTGTCGACCAGCACCGCGAAGGTCGCGAGGTTCTCCGGCTCCTCGTCATGGCTAAGATCGTAGACGGAGGCAGGCTGCGGGTCGTTGGTCATGGCGGTGGGTCCGGGTGTGATCGGCCGTCAGGTGTCACAGGGCGGCCGCGCCTGCAAGGGGCGCGGGCGCAGCGGGCGCTCAGTTGCTCCCCCTGCAGGGGAGGATCCACGCCATCACCGCCCCGGCGGCTCCCAAAACGCCGGTTGCCGCGGTCGCAGGCGCTCGTCGTAACCCTGCTCCTAGGGCAAGCGGTCTTTGCCGTCGCGCAGGACGAGCTGGTAGGCTTCCAGGCCGCTGCGCCGGCGAGTGAGTTCGAACCGCCGCATGCAGGCAAGCGGCAGCCATTCGTCGATCTGTTCTGGATGAACCTTGCGCCAGACGGGGTTGGGGCCTTCGCTCAGCGGCATATCCTGACCGTCTTCGATCACCAGATCACCCGAACGGACGCGCTCGAACGCCATCCATAAGAGCGCGTTGGCGTCGGTCTGTGTCGTGTCGAACACGATGAGTTCGGGGTGGCTCAGCGTCTGGTCGAAGCCGAGCGTGTAAACCCAGGTCGGCGCGGAATGGTAGTCGTCGACATAGACCGCGGTCCAAACCGTAGCGGCGGATGGCGCGTCTCAGGCCGAGTTTGTACCAGGCTAGCTGCAAGCGATAAATGAAGCCCATTACAGAACATTCCGCGAACATGTCCCGCGTGTCAACGGCCAAGCTTGCAACCTTGCCGCGCGCTGCCACATTCGCGTCCATGTCCTCGCTGCGCATGCCCCAGAGCCTTTCAAACCGTCTCGGCGTCGAGACCGGGGAGGCGGCGCTGCGGTATGAGCTGCTGGAGGAGCAGGCCGCGGCGCTCGGCCGGCAGGGCGCCAGGCTGGAGCGCGCGCTCCAGGCTTTGCGTACGCATGAGGGCGAAGGCCGCGCCGCCGTGCTGGCGTCGGCGGCCGACGCGGCCTGGTGCTTTCTCGTCCAGCGCGAGGTCATGGGCCTGCGCGACCGCGCCGCCGTGGTCGCGCAGTATCAGATCCCTCGCGAAGTGCTCGTGCGGATCGGAGCGCGCTAGCTCTTCTTGCCCACCACGGCGAACATGGCGCCGAGCGGGTCGACGCCCTGGATGATCCACTCGCCGCCCGGGACTTCCATCGGCCCGTTGACCACCTTGCCGCCGCCGCCCTCGATGCGGCCCTTGGCGGCGTCGATGTCGGCGACCTGGAAGTAGTAGAGCCAGCCGGGGCGCTGCACCTGGGGCGGCTTGGTCATCATGCCGCCGATCTGGCCGTCCTGGTTGGAGAACAGCTGGTAGGTCCCCATCGGACCCATGTCCATGGCCTCGTCCTTCCTCCAGCCGAACATCTCGGCGTAGAAGGCGAAGGCGGCGCCCAGCTCGCCGGCGTAGAGCTCGTGCCAGCTCGTGTGGCCGAGCGTCCTCTGGGCGAACGACGGGCGCGGCGGGTCCATGGGCAGCGGCGTCATGATCTCGAACACCGCCCCATGCGGGTCGGCGACGACGGCGAAGCGGCCGATGTTCGGGATATCCTCCGGCGCCCGGATCACCGAACCGCCCAGGCTCTTGATCTTCTGGGCCGCCGCGTCGCAGTCGTCGACGCAGACATAGCCCGACCAGGAGGGCGGCGCGCCCATCGCCTCGGCCTCCGGCGGGATGATCATCAGCCCGCCGACGCCGTTTCCGTCCGCGTTCACGACCCGATAGGTCATGTCGCCGCTGGTCATATCCTCATGCGTCCAGCCGACGACGTCCTCGTAGAACCGGGCGGCGGCGTCGAGATCGGTGGTGATCAGCTCGTACCAGATGAAACGGCCGTGGTTGTCGCTCATGAGCGTGCTCCTGTCTGCGGGGCCGAAATTGCAAGGTTCTCGCGAAGGACGTGCGACGGCCAGCGTTTGCGACAGGGCGGCGTCATAAATTTCTGTCATGCCGGGCCCGCCGCTTACGCCACGTTCCCCGATGACAAGGTATGTCAGACGGCGATCGCCGCTATGGTCGCCCCCAGCGCCCGCACCAGCTCAGCCGGCGCAAGGCGAACCTGCAAGCCGCGCTGGCCACCGTTGACGAAGGCCTCGGCGAGTGAGGCGGCCTCGGCGTCGATTACGGTGGGGAGGCGCTTCCTCTGGCCGAAGGGGCTGACGCCGCCGACCTTGTAGCCGGTGATCCGCTCGGCCTCGGAGACGGGCGCCATCTCGGCCGCCTTGCCGCCAAGCGCCGCGGCCAGCTTCTTCATCGCCACCTCGCGGTCCGAGGCCAGCACCACGCAGGCGGGCTTGCCGTCGACCTTGACGATCAGGGTCTTCAGCACTTCGAACGCCGGCGCGCCCAGGGACTCGGCCGCCTGCAGCCCCACCCGATCGGCGTTGGGATCGTAATCGTAGGTCGCGAGCGTGTAGGCGACGCCGGCTTTGTCGAGGAACTGGGTGGCGGGCGTGGTGCGGGCCATGGCTGCTTCTAGCTAGTCCGTCATCGCCGGGCCTGTCCCGGCGACCCATCCCAACGGCGGTCCGCAGCAGCGGCGGCAGGCGCCTTGGGCTGGGCGGCCCGGGCAAGCCGGGCGTGACGGAGCGTAGAGTTGGATCACACCAGCCGCTTGCCGGCGTCGTCGATGATCGAGCCGAGATCGCGGCTCTCCTCGGCCATGATCATCTCGTTGTGCGCCTTGCCGGACGGGATCATCGGGAAGCAGTTCTCTTCCTTGGTCACCCGGCAGTCGAAGATCACCGGCTTGTCGCTATTGATCATCTCCAGGATTGCGGCGTCCAGCTCGGCCGGCGTTTCGGCCCGCAGGCCCACGCAGCCGAAGGCTTCGGCCATCTTCACGAAGTCCGGGAGGCTCGCCGAATAGGAATGCGAGTAGCGCTCGCCGTGCAGCAGTTGCTGCCACTGGCGCACCATCCCCATCCATTCGTTGTTCAGGATGAAGATCTTGATCGGCAGGTTGTGCTGAACCGCCGTCGACATCTCCTGCATGGTCATCTGCACCGAGGCGTCGCCGGCGATGTCGATGACGAGCGCGTCGCGGTGAGCCATCTGCACGCCCACCGCCGCCGGCAGCCCATAGCCCATGGTGCCGAGGCCGCCGGAGGTCATCCAGCGGTTCGGCTCGTCGAAGTGGAAGAACTGGGCGGCCCACATCTGGTGCTGGCCGACCTCGGTGGTGACGTAGACGTCGCGGTCCTTGGTCAGCTCGTACAGGCGCTGGATCGCGTACTGCGGCTTGATGAACTTGTCGTCCGGGCGATAGCGGAACGAATCCCGCGCGCGCCAGGCGTCGATCGCGCGCCACCAGTCGGCCAGCGCGTTCTGGTCGACCTTGTAGCTGCGCTGCTTCCAGACCGCGATCAGGTCCTCGAGCACCTGGCCGGCGTCGCCGACGACGCCGATGTCGGCGCGGACGTTCTTGCTGATCGAGGACGGGTCGATGTCGATGTGGATCTTGCGCGAGGTGGGCGCGAAGGCGTCGAGGCGGCCGGTCACCCGGTCGTCGAAGCGGGCCCCGACCGCCACCATCACGTCGCAGTCGTGCATGGCGTTGTTGGCCTCGAACGAGCCGTGCATGCCGACCATGCCCAGCCACTGCTTGTCGGACGCCGGGAAGGCCCCCAGGCCCATCAGGGTCGAGGTGACCGGCGCACCCGTCAGCGCCGCGAATTCGCGCAGCAACTCGGCCGCTCGGGGACCGGCGTTGATCACCCCGCCGCCGGTGTAGAGGATCGGCCGCCGCGCGGCGGCGATCATCGCCGCGGCCTCGGCGATCTTGCCGGCGTCGCCCTTGGTGCGCGGCGCGTAGTCGTGGGCATAGCGGACCTGCTGCGGCCCCTGGTAGGCCGCCTTGGAGAACTGGACGTCCTTGGGGATGTCGATGACCACCGGGCCGGGGCGGCCGGAGGTGGCGATATGGAAGGCCTCGTGCATGATCCGCGGCAGCTCGTCGGCCGACTTCACCAGGTAGTTGTGCTTGGTGCAGGGCCTGGTGATGCCGATGGTGTCGCACTCCTGGAAGGCGTCGGTGCCGATCAGGTGGGTGGCGACCTGGCCGGTGATGACCACCAGCGGGATGGAATCCATCAGGGCGTCGACGATGCCGGTGACGGCGTTGGTGGCGCCCGGGCCGGAGGTGACCAGGACCACGCCGCACTTGCCGGTCGAGCGGGCGTAGCCCTCGGCGGCGTGGGTGGCGCCTTGCTCGTGACGGACCAGGACGTGCTGCAGGCGCGGCTCGCTGAACAGGGCGTCATAGATCGGCAGCACCGCCCCGCCCGGATAGCCGAACAGCACCTCGACCCCTTGGTCGAGGAGGGCGCGCACGACGATCTCGGCGCCGGTGATGACGTCTTGCTGAGCTTCGAGGGCCGGATTTTTAAGTTCTTGGGCGGCGGTCATGTCGGGCGACCTTTTGACGAAATGCGACTTGGCGCGCGGGCAATAAAAAAGCCCCTCTTGGGGGCTGGGCGAGCGACCGGAAGGGTCTGACGTGGGGGGTCAGTCCTGGAGCGGTCGCCTTACGAGTACGAGGATGGTGCGCACGAGGTGTGCTCCTCCGGAAACGGACTGCTGCGTTTCGCATGGAGGGGGGAGGCCGTCAAGAAGCTCCGAACGCCACCCACTGCCGTTCCGCGTCAGCCGCGGTGATGCGCGGCCAGTCGGCCATCTGGCCGCGCATCCAGGTGAGCTGGCGCTTGGCGTAGCGGCGGGTCTCGCGCTGGGCGGCCTCCAGGGCCTGGGCGAGAGAGGTTTCGCCGCGCAGATGGGCGGCGAACTCGCGGACGCCGACGGCCTTCATCGCCGGCAGCATGGGGTCGAGACCGCGCGCGACGAGGGCCCGCACCTCCTCGAGCGCGCCCTCGCGAACCATCATCTCCAGCCGCGCGTCGCAGTGGGCGTAGAGCGCCTCGCGCGGCGGCTCCAAGGCGACGCCGGACCAGGCGCCGGCGGGGAGGGCGGGCTCGCCGGTCTGTTGCCAGTCGCTGAGCGCAGCCCCGGTGGCGGCGTAGACCTCCCAGGCCCGCACCAGCCGCTGGCGGTCGCCAGGCGCGATGCGGGCGGCGGCGGCAGGATCGGCGCTCGCCAGCCGATCCCGGAAGGCGGCTTCGCCCAGGCGCTCGAAATCCCCCTCCGCCTCGCCTCGCGTTTCGGCGGCCAAGGGAGGGATTTCGGCCAGCCCTTTCGTCAGGGCGCGGAAATAGAGGCCGGTGCCGCCGACCACGATCGCGGGCCGACCGCGCGCGGCGATCTCGCCGAGAGTCTCGACGGCCGCCCGCAGCCACCGCCCCACTGACCAGCCGTCGCCGGCGTCGACGGTCCCGAACAGGTGGTGCGGCGCGCGCGCTTCTTCCTCCGCGCTCGGACGTGCGGTCAGCAGCCGCAGGTCCCGGTAGAGCTGCATGGAGTCCGCGTTGACGATTTCCCCGCCCGTCGCGTCGGCGAGCCGCAGCGCCAGCGCCGACTTGCCGCTTGCGGTGGGGCCGGCGATCAGCCAGATGCGGCTTCCCATGGAACTGGTGCTCACCCTCGTCAGCCCTGACCCCGCCACGCTGGCCTCGGCCGAAGCCGCCGCCGACCAAGCGCTCGCAAGGGCCGCCCTTCCCGTCAAGGCGCACGAGCCTCTGGGACCGGCGGCCGTCGACATCTACGTCGACGGCGAGATCGGCGCGGTGCGCAAGCTCGCGACCGACGCGCTCGCCCACCACGCCACGGATTTCGCCGTGCAGCCGCTCGCCCGCCGCCGCAAGCGGCTGCTGGTGGCCGACATGGACTCGACCATCATCAACGTCGAGTGCCTGGACGAGCTGGCGGACTTCGCGGGCCTGAAGGCGGAGATCTCGGCGATCACCGAGCGGGCCATGCGCGGCGAGCTGGAGTTCGAGAGCGCGCTGCGCGAACGCGTCGGCATGCTCAAGGGGCTGTCGCTGGACGCCCTGCAGCAAGCCTACGACCAGCGGGTGCGGCTCAATCCCGGCGCCCGGACCCTCGTGCGGACCATGGCGGAGAGCGGCGCGCGCTGCCTGCTGGTCTCCGGCGGCTTCACATTCTTTACCAGCCGGGTCGCCAAGGCGGCCGGCTTCCACGAGGATCGGGCCAACGCCCTGATCGACGACGGTGCGGCGCTCACGGGCAAGGTCGGCGAGCCGATCCTCGGTCGGGAGGCCAAGCTGGCGGCGCTGGAAGGCGAGGCGGCCACGCTCGGCGTTCCGCTAGATCAGACGCTGGCGATCGGCGACGGCGCCAACGACCTGGCCATGATCGAAGCGGCGGGCCTGGGCGTCGCCTATCGCGCCAAGCCGATCGTGGCGGCGCTGGCCGACGCCAAGGTCGATCACGCGGACCTGACGGCGCTGCTCTACTTCCAGGGCTATCGAGCCAGCCAGTTCGTGGTGGAATGACGCCGATGCACCTGCCCCGTCCCATCAAGGCCGTGGTCTTCGACATGGACGGCCTCTTGGTGGACACCGAGAACGTGGTGTTCGAGGCGATGAAGGCGGCGGTCGGGGGGCTCGGGCTGGAGATGCCGTTCGACCTCTTCAAACGTCTGGTCGGACTACCCGCCGGCGCCAGCGACCTGATCGTCATCGAGCATTTCGGCGAGGACTTCGACCTCACGCTCTGGCGCAGCGAGGTGCGGCGCCATTTCCTCGACATCGCCGCAGCCGGCGTGGCGCTGAAGGCCGGCGTGGTCGAACTCCTCGACGCGCTGGACGCCCACACCTTGCCGCGCGCCATCGCCACCTCTTCGACCCGCGACGCCGTGGAGCACAGCCTGGGCCAACACGGCCTGATCGAGCGCTTCGACGCGATCGTCAGCCGGGAGCTGCAGACCCACCACAAGCCGCACCCGGAGCCCTTCCTGAAGGCCGCGCAGGCGCTCGCGATCGATCCCGCCGATTGCCTGGCCCTGGAAGACTCCCATAACGGCGTCCGCGCCGCCGCCGCCGCCGGCATGATGACCGTGATGGTCCCCGACCTGCTCGACGCCACCGAGGAGATGCACGCCCTGTGCGTCCGCATCGCCCGCGACCTGCACGAGGTGCGCGAGATGATCGAGGGGCGAGGGTAGGAGAGCCGTTCCTCCGGAGTTCAAGTGGGCTGCGCCGCGCCCGCCTCTACCGGCGCCGTCGCGTGCACCACCGGAGGCGCGGTGTGCTCGATGCGGCCGCGCAGCTCGGGGTCCTTGATCAGGGCGGTGCGCATGATCTCGCGCGCCCGGGGGGCGGCCGCGCCGGCGCCGAAGCCACCGTGCTCGACCAGCACGCTCATGGCGTAGCGCGGGTCGTCGTGCGGGGCGTAGGCGACGAACCAGGCGTGGTCGCGCTGTCGCCATGGGCCCTGGGTGCCGTGGACGCCGCGCCCGCCGTTGTAGTTGAAGCCCTGGGCGGTGCCGGTCTTGCCGGCCATCTTGATGTCGCCCAGGCCCATGTCGGCGACCGCGGCGGCGGTGCCTATGGTCGTCACCGCCTTCATCGCGTCGCGCACGAAGGCGATGTGCTCCGCATTGACCGGCAGGTCGCCGAAGGCCGAGCCGCGCGGCTGGTCGACGCCGCCGATCGACTCGACCAGGCGGGGGTGCAGGGACTTCTTCCCGTTGGCCAGGCGTGCGGCCATCACGCAGAGCTGCAGCGGGTTGAGGTGGGTGTAGCCCTGACCGATCCCCATGCTCGGCGTCTCGCCGGGGTGCCAGACGGGATCCTTCTTGAAGGCCCGGCGCTTGTAGGCCCGGTCCGGGACCAGGCCCTTGGTCTGGCCGGGGATGCCGATGTCGAAGGTCTGGCCCAGCCCGAAGCGGCGGGCCATGTCGGCGATCCGGTCGGGGCCGACGAACAGCGCGCACTGGTAGAAATAGATGTCGCAGGAGGTGGCGATCGCCAGGTGCAGGTCCTGGGCGCCGTGCGCTTCGTCGCAGTGCCAGACCCGCCCGCCCCAGGCCCAGGCCTTGTTGCAGACGTGAACGGTCCTGGGGTCGTAGCCCGCCTCGAGCGCCGCCAGCGCCACCATGGTCTTGAAGGTCGAGCCCGGCGGATAGGTGGCGGTCAGGGCCTTGTTGAACAGCGGCTTGCGGTCGAATTTGGCGAGCTGCCGGTATTCCACGCCGGACAGGCCATGGACGAACTTGTTGGCGTCGAAGGTCGGGCCGGAAAACATGCAGAGGATGTCACCGGAGCGGCAGTCCATCATGACCGCAGCGCCGCTCTCGTCGCCGAACACCTCGAGCGCGCGCTGCTGGATGTCGGCGTCCAGCGTTAGCTGGATCGTGGCCCCGGGCACGGCGGTGATGTCGCCCTGCGGATCGGCGCGGACTTCGCGGCCGGCGGCGTCCACCTCCACCTTGCGGGCCCCGGGTCGGCCGCGCAGCTGCAGGTCGAAGGCCTTCTCGACGCCCTGCTTGCCGATCCGGAAGCCGGGATTGAGCATGATCGGCTCTGAATTCGGCCCGGTCTCGGTGATGTCGGTCTTGTTGACCTTGGCCACGTAGCCGATCACATGGGCGAAGGCGCCGCCGTGCGGATAGACCCTCACCTCGGCCATCTCGGCGCTGACGCCCGGCATCTCCGGCATGCGCAGGTCGATGGCGCTGAGCTGCTCCCAGCTCAGGTCCTCCAGCACCTCCACGGGCGCTCGCGCCGGGGCCGCGGCGATGTCCTTGGCCAGCCGCGACTGCTTGCGGTCGTCGAGCGGCACGAACTCGGCGAGGGTCTTCAGCGTGGTCGGCACGTCGACCCCAGGCTCGCGCGCCACCATGAGGGTGAAGTTCGGACGGTTCGACGCCAGCACCACCCCGTTGCGGTCGACGATCAGGCCGCGCGGCGGGGGCGTGAGCTTGAAGTTGAACTGGTTTGAGGCGGAAAGCTTCTCGTAGCGTTGGGTCTCGAAGATCTGCAGATAGGCCAGTCGCGCCGTGAGCGCGGTGAGGCCCGCACCGGCGAAGCCGGCGAGCAGGAAGGCGCGCCGATGGAAGGCGCTCTGCCGCTTGTTGACTTCCTCGAAGAAGATCGCCGGTTCGGCCATGCCTTGCTCCAACCGGTTTGTCATTCGCAGACTCGCGCGAATTAGGCCACCGCGAGTGCGAGCGGCACGGTGGCGCGGGCCGCGACCGGCAGGAACGATCAGCTTTGAAAGGCGAGGGCCTCGCGGGCCTCATCGCAGCAACAATGCGATCGCGCCGATGATGAGGGTCCAGAGCACGGCGGAGAGGGCGATGGCTATCAATAGGCCCATCGCGGCGAATCGCGTCGTCGGCGCTGTGGTGGTGAACTCCTCGTCCGGAGCGTCGCGGACGATGTGATCCTTCAGTTTCCGCCCGGGGCGGGAGACGCTGCGCTTCGGTATCGGCGGGCAACCGCTTGCGACCCGCGAGCCTTCGAAGTTCGTCATCACAGACGCCTGTACTGCAGGAGAGCCCGATCCTTCGGGCGACCCCGATCGAGGGCTCAGTTCATCGACTTTCGATCGGGCCTGAGTTTCGCGAAGGACCTGCGGTCGGCCTCGAATAGCGGGTGTCGGGCCTGCAGGATCGCCAGCTGCTCTTCAGCTGCGGTCGCCAGCCGGTGAAGCATGGCGGCCTCGAGAACGAGACCGGTGCGCCGGGTGACGTCGTCCAGAGTCTGTGCGGCTTCAAGCAAGCGTTCCGCCCGCTGTCGCAGCACGCGCTGGTCTTCCGCGGCGCGGTTCTTCAATTTTTCCTGATCGCTTCTCGTTTTCCGCAAGGTTAATGACGGGCGGGCGCCGCTTTCAAGAGGTGACAAGCCTCTCCTCCCAGTCCATTTTCATTATAATTACAACCTATAGAAACATAGATAGTTCCACGCAATCCCAATTTGTTGCCGAAATACTTATGCTTAACGTCAGCCGCTGCGCGCCTCGCAGCCGCGAGGCGGTGGATCGCATCGTGCTGAGATGCAAAGGTTGAGCGCGTCTCAGCGGACGGATTGCAAGGCCCAGCTAAGCCTTGGGGCCGCTGCGGGCCCGTGCTTCGGCCGGTCAAAGGCGGCGGGAGATTCGCCACAAGGCGGCGCAGGCGATGAAGGCGACGGGTATGAGAGCGGCGAGCCCAACGCCCAGCGAGGCCTTGCCGAAGGCGGGCGCCGCCAGGTCGCTGATGGCGCCGACGTAAAGCGGTCCGAATCCCGCGCCGATCAGGTTGTTCGCGAACAGGAACAGGGCTGAGAAGGTGCTGCGTTGCATCTCCGGGCTGCGGTTCTGGATGATGACCAGGAGCGGGGCGAGGAACATCTGGCTCAGCGAAAAGGCCGCCAACCAGACAGCGAACGACAGGGGCCACCCCGGGGCGAGCACCGCCATGGCGATCAGCGGGGCCGCCGTCAGTAGGGCGGTCATCGGCACGAAGGCGTAGGCCCGCGGCGTCCTCGCCGAGAGCTTGTCAGCCAGCCATCCGGGCGCCCAGAGGCCGAATGCGAACACCACCGAATAGGGCAGGCCGAACCACAGGGCGAATTCGGGCAGGGTCATGCCTTTCACGCGCATCAGAAAGGCCGGAAGCCAGGCCGAGATGCCGAACCCGGTGAAGGAGCTGAGGCCGGCGGTCACCGCCGTCAGGCGCAGCAGCGGGTCGCGCACGAAGGCGGCGAGCGAGGCGAGGAATGCGGGCTGCGCCTCCTCGGAATTCGAGCGTGCGGGTTCGCTGAGCGTGAGCCAGAGCACCAGCCCGAAGATCACACCGGGCAGGCTCACCGCCACCACCGCCACCCGCCAGCCGTAGGTTGCGGCGAGCCAGGCGCAGGCCGTGGAGCCCACCAGCATCCCCACCGCCGAGCCCGTGTGAAAAGCCCCAAGCGCAGCGCCGCGCCGCTTGGGCGGATAGAAGGCGGAGATCAGCGAATAGGAGGGCGCCGCGCCGCCCGCCTCACCGATGCCGACGCCCATTCGCGACAGCGCGAGCTGGAGGAAGTTCGTCGCCAGCCCTCCGGCGGCGGAGCAGCACGACCAGATGACGCAGGCCGCCGTGATGACGCGTACGCGCCCGACGCGGTCGGCCATCCAGCCGGCCGGCACGCCGAAGAAGGTGTAGAACAAAGCGAAGGCTAGGCCGGTCAGCACGCCCAGCTGGGTGTCGCTCATGTGCAGGTCGCGGCGAACCGGTTCGGCCAGGATCGAGAAGATGTGCCGATCCATGGTGTTGAACACATAGATCAGCGTCAGGATGAACAGCGCGTAGCGCGAGCGGTCGCTGCTCGTGCGCTCCGCGGCGATCGTCGTCATGCGATTCTTCCCCCCTCATGCCGCTCGGCTCGCGCGGCTTGATCTCATTAGCGCCCGCCACCTCTCTCGAAATAGCGGAAGAAGGCGCTGTCGGGCGACAGGACGAGGGTGGAGTCGCCCTGGCCGAGCGCGCTGTCGTAAGCCTGCATCGAGCGGTAGAAGCTGGCGAAGCTCGGGTCGCGCCCGTACGACTGGGCGAAGATGCGCGTGCGCTGGGCGTCGCCCTGGCCGCGGGTGGTCTCGGCCTCCTCGGTGGCGGTCGCGAGGGTGATCGCCACCTCTTTGTCGGCGCCGGCGATGATCTCGCGCTTCTGCTGCTCGCCGATGGCGCGGACCTGCGCGGCCTCCTGCTGGCGCTGGGTCTGCATGCGCCGGTAGACGGCCGCCTGGTTGGCCGCGGGCAGGTCGGCGCGCTTGATCCTGAGGTCGATGACTTCGATCCCGAAGCGACCGGCCGTGGCCCGGCGGGCGACGTCGTCGCGGGTCAGCGCCATCAACTGGGCGCGGCCGCCGGAGATGATGTTGGATGAGGTGGTGGAGCCCAGCACCTGGCGCAGGGCCGAGTTGACCAGCGGCTCGAGCCGGGCCGAGGCGGTGCGGTCGTCGCGCAGGGTGCGGTAGTACTGCAGCGGGTCAGCGATGCGGTAGCGCAGGAAGGCGTCGACCACGAGCCGCTCCTGATCCGCGGAGATCACCTCCTCCTGCTCGGCCTCCAGGCCCAGGTTGCGGCGGTCGAAGCGGATCACGCTTTCCAGGAATGGCGCCTTGACGTGAAGGCCCGGCCCGGCGCTGCCCGGGGCATTGATGACCCGCACCGCTTCGCCGAAGCGGACGACGATGGCCGACTGGCGTTGGTCGACGATGAAGAGCGTGTTGGCGAGCAGGATGAGGAGGACGAAACCGGCCACGCCCCAGGCGGTCAGCTGATGACGGGTCATTGGCCGCTCCTCCGGCCGTCGGCCGATTGTGGCGGCGCCGGTTCGGGCGCGGGTGCAGCGGCGGGCGGCGTCCGGCGCTGGAAGACGTCCGGCGGAAGGACGACCGGAGCGGTCACGCCCTTGCCGTCGATGATCACCTTGTTGGACTTGCCCAGCACCCGCTCCATGGTCTCCAGGTAAAGGCGCTCACGGGTTACGCCCGGGGCGCGGCGGTATTCGCCATAGATCTGGTTGAAGCGGGCGGCGTCGCCGAGCGCTTCGCGGACCGACTGCTCGCGATAGCCCTGGGCGGACTGGACGATGCGGGCCGCGTCGCCCTTGGCCTCATTGACCACGCGGTTCCGGTAGGCGTTGGCCTCGTTCACCGCGGACTCGGCGTCCTGGCCGGCGTTGGCCACCTCACGGAAAGCGGCGACCACCTCTTGCGGCGGGTTGGCCGAGCGGATCTGAACTTCCACCACGCTTACGCCCACGCCCCAGGAGTTCAGGATGCGCTGCATCAGTTCGGCCGACTGGGTCTGCACCTGGCCGCGCCCGCGGGTCAGGATCTGCTGCAGCGGCATCTTGCCCACCACCTCGCGCACCGAGCTCTCGGCCACGGCCTTGACCGCCTCTTCCGGACCGCGTGTCGCGAACACGTACTGCTTGGGGTCGTCGATGCGCCACGTGACGCTGAAGTCGAGGTTGATGATGTTTTCGTCGCCGGTGAGCATCAGGCTCTCCTGCGGAACGTCGGCATCGGCGGTCCCGCCGATGTCGATCCGGTTCAGCGTCGTGACGGGCACCTTCTCCACCCGCTCGACCGGCGCCGGCAGGTGGTAGCGCAGGCCCGGATCCTCCGTCCGCGAATAGGCCCCGAAGGTGGTGACGACCGCCCGCTCGTTGGGCTGCACCACATAGAGGCCGGAGAGCAGCCACAGGATCGCGACGCCGCCGATGATGGCGCCGATGGCGCCTGGACGCATCCCGCCCGGCCCGCCGAAGAAGCGGCGCAGCCTGACCTTCAGCCGCTCCACGTCGGGGTCGAACTGCGGACGTTCCGGACGCCGCGGGCCACGTCCGCCGCCTTCGGGGCGGCGCGGCGGGCCGTCCCGCCGATCGTCTGGTGGAGAGCCCCAGGGGCCAGGATTGGCGTTGTCGTTCCAGGGCATCAGGCGGGTCGCGTCTTGGTCAAGCAGGCATCCAGGGCGCGGCCGTGTCGCGCAAGCCCCCGTCGGGCTTGTAAACCGGCGCAGTCCGCCGGATATGAGACCCCTTCCGCATCAAAGCAAGCCAAAGGCGACATGAGCGAAGGAGCTGCTCCCGACCGCGCCGCCGTCCTCGCCGCCCTGGACGCGGTGCGCGATCCCAAGTCCGGCATGGGCCTGGCGCAAGCCGGCCTGGTCCGGGGCCTGATCCTGCGCCCCGACCGGGCCGCCTTCATGCTCGAGGTGCCCGAGGCCGAAGTCTCGCTCTATCGCGGCGTGCGCGAGGCCGCCGAGACGGCGCTCGCCCGCGCGACGGGGCTGGCGAAGGCGCAGGTGATCCTCACCGCCGAGCACGCCGCCCCTGCGCCCCCTTCGGTTCAGCGGCGCCGCGCGCGGGTGACGGAGGACCCTCAGGCGCGCCTCGGCCCGGCCGCCGAGGCGGAGCGTCCGGCCCATGTGAAAAGGGTGATCGCCGTCGCCAGCGGCAAGGGCGGGGTCGGCAAGTCGACCGTGGCGGTCAGCCTCGCGGCGTCCTTGGCCCGGCTCGGCCGCCGCGTGGGCCTGCTGGACGCCGACATCTACGGTCCGTCGGCGCCGCACATGCTGGGCGTCGAGGGCGAGCCCACCTTCGACGCGGACAAGCGGCTGAAGCCGCTGGAGGCCTGGGGCGTGAAGGTGATGTCGATCGGCTTCATCGTCGAGCCGGGCGACGCCGCCATCTGGCGGGGACCGATGGCCTCTTCGGCCGTCCGCACCCTGATCGGCAGCAACTGGGGGAGCCCCGAGGCGCCGCTCGACGTCCTTATCGTCGACCTTCCGCCCGGGACCGGCGACATCCAGCTCACCATCGCCCAGCGGCTGAAGCTGGACGGCGTGGTGATCGTCTCGACGCCGCAGGAGATCGCCCTGATCGACGCCCGGCGCGCGGTCACCATGTTCCGCAAGACCGGCGCCGAGGTGCTGGGCGTGGTCGAGAACATGGCCTATTTCGCCGACCCGACGACGGGAGCGAAGATCCCGATCTTCGGCGAGGGGGGCGGGGCGCGGGAAGCCGAGCGCCTCGGCGTGCCGCTGCTGGGCCAGGTGCCGATCGAGGTTGCGCTGCGCGAAGCCTGCGACACCGGCCGCCCGCTGGTCGCGACCGACCCGGACAGCGCGGCGAGCCGTGTGTTCCTGGAGATGGCGAAGCGGCTGGGCTGAACCGAGACGAAGAGGGCGTTCGGCTACGGCCTCCCCGACCGCACCCCGCCGTGCTGCAGGTCGCGGGCGTCGAGTTCGCGGCGGATTTCGGCGTGGCGCAGCTGGTCGAGCCGGTAGCCTGTGAAACACAGGCCGCCGAGCATGACGAAGACCACCGGCCCCGCCAGGAAGGCGATCTCCAGGCCGCGCAGGGCGTAGGCGGTGTTGGCGGCGCCGGGGCGGGGATCGAATCCGACTTCGCTCAGCACCTGGAAGGTGAAGAAGATGGCGCCCGCCGTGGCCAGCTTGGTGGTGGCGTTGGTGAGCGCGAAGAGCAGACCCGTCCAGTCGCGCCCCGTCTCCAGCCGGATCTCGTCGGCGATATCCGCCGTCAGGGAGCGCAGCGAGACGAGAAAGCCCGAGAAGGCGGCGCCGGCGATCACCATCAGCAGGGCGACGGTGAGGAAGTCGCCCGGCGGCAGGAAGGGCATCATCAGCAGGCAGAGGGTGAAGACCGTCGTGCAGACCATCAGACCGCGGTGCTTGTTGATCCGGTGCGACAGCCAGGCGGTGGCGGGCGCGCCGATGAAGCCCGCGGCGATGTAGATCAAGAGCAGCAGGTTCGCCTGCTTGGCGTCGAAGCCCCGCAGGGTCGTGAAGTAGAAGAGGTAGAGGGCGGCCATCCAGCCGGGACCGAGCTGGATGCAGAAGTCGGAGGCGATCACGCGCAGCACGTTCGGCCGCAGAACCAGGCCCGGGTAGTCGCGCAACCGGAACTGCGGGACGTGGTCCGGGACGATGCGTTCGGGCGTGCGCAGGGCCATGACCAAGGTGGTGAGCGGGGTGGCGACGATCACGAACCAGATCATCGCCTCGACGCCCTCGGCGTCCGTCCGCCCGAGCTGCGCCATGACCACGGGTACGATCAGCACGGCGAGCGATCCCGTCACGCCCATCCAGATGATCGTCGCGAAGATGCGCGAACGCTGCTGGTAGCTGATGGCCAGGCTTGACGCCCAGGCGAGCTGCGACAGGAAGATCGCCGAATTGCCGAGGAACATCAGCAGCAGCGCCCCGACCAGGAAGGCCGTGCCGACGGCGACCGGGGGGTGCATGAGGATGTAGAGCGCCGCCATCATCACCGGCGCGCCGGCGACCGCCCAGAGCCGGTAGCGGCCGAACCGGCTTCGCGTCCGGTCCATGGCCACGCCGAGCAGCGGGTCGAGCGGGATGTCGATCGCGCGCACCAGGGCGAAGGCCGCGCCCACGGCGACGAGGCTGAGCCCCATGTGACTGGCGAAATAGCGGGGCAGATGCACGGTCAACGCCACCTGCACGGCGCCCAGCGGCACGCTGGCCAGGGCCAGCGTGAGCATCGTCATCATCGACAGTGGAGGCGCTTGTCCGACCGGCCGCACCTGCATCTCCCAAGACCGCGTTGGCGGGAATGAATTCCATAGCGCAGATTCGCCGGCTGCGGACGGCGGGCGAACCCCGGGCGCGCCCCGTAAAATGCCCAGGGCGGATGCAGGACGTTCTTTGCGCCGCCGCCGCGATTGCGCCGAATCCGGATCGCGGATCTGAATCTCCTTGCGCTCTCCACAGCTGAGGCGCGGGGGCGGGGCGGATGTTTCGATTGGAAAACGCCCAGAGCCTGGTCGGGGTCGCGCTGATCCTGGGGCTCTGCTGGCTGATGTCGGAGGAGCGCCGGCGCTTCCCGTGGAAGCTGGCGGTCGGCGCGGTGCTGGCGCAGGCCCTGCTGGTGCTGGCGCTCTTCGGCGTGCCGGCGCTGCGCGACGGGCTGGCCGCGCTGGGGCGGGCGGTCGAGGTGCTGGGCGCGAGCACCCAGGCGGGCTCGGCCTTCGTCTTCGGCTTCCTGGCCGGGGCGCCGGACCGCCAGCCCTATCCCGTGGACAGTCCGGGCGCGCTCTTCATCTTCGGCTTCCGCGTTCTGCCGGTGATCCTGGTGGTCTGCGCGCTGGCTGCGCTGCTGTGGCATTGGCGCATCCTGCGCTGGATCACGCAGGGCTTTGGCTTCCTGTTCCGCAGGACCTTCGGCCTGCGCGGCCCGCCGGCGCTGGCGACGGCGGCGACCATCTTCATGGGCCAGGTCGAGGGGCCGATCTTCATCCGCGCCTACCTGGCCGGCCTCAGCCGCTCGGAGCTCTTCCTGCTGATCGCTGTGGGCATGGCCTGCGTCGCCGGCTCCACCATGGTGGCCTATGTGACGATCCTGCAGGGCGTGCTGCCGAACGCCGCGGCTCACGTCTTGACGGCCTCGCTGGTGTCGGCGCCGGCGGGCGTGCTGCTGGCCCGCATCGTCGTCCCCAGCGATCCGGTTCTGGAGGCGCAGGACGAGAGCGCGGCTGGTCTCGGCAAGGTCTACGAGAGTTCCGTCGACGCCGTCATCAAGGGGACGTCCGACGGACTGCAGATCGTCCTCAATGTCGCCGCCACCCTGATCGTCTTCGTCGCCTTCACCGCCATCGTCGACCGGATACTGGGCGCCCTGCCGCCGGTCGACGGCGCGCCGGTGACGTTGGAGCGGATGCTGGGGCTGGGGTTCGCGCCGCTGGCCTGGACCCTCGGCGTGCCTTGGCGCGACGCGCCCGCCGCGGGCGGCCTGCTCGGCGTCAAGCTGGTGCTGACCGAGTTCGCCGCCTTCATCCGGCTGGGCGGCCTGCCGCCCGGCGAGCTCGCCGACCGCACGCGGGTGATCATGACCTATGCGCTCTGCGGCTTCGCCAACATCGCCTCGGTGGGGATCAACGTCGCCGGCTACAGCGTGCTGGTTCCCGAGCGGCGCAGCGAGGTGATCGGCATGGTCTGGAAGGCGATGGCCGTGGGCTTCCTGGCGACCTGCCTGAGCGGCGCCGTCGTCGGCCTCCTCCCGGCCGCGATCTTCTCAGCCCACTGAGCGTCAGAATGTCGCGCCAAGATATAATGGCAAGTCCGTAGCGACCCGGAGTAGCCGTCCGGCGGCGCTGGCCCTAACCAAGGCCGAGCCGCAAACGGCCGTCTCTCTCTCGCCGAAGGACATCCGATGACCAAGACGCTGTCGCCCGCTACGATCGCCATCGTGAAGGCCACGGCGCCGGTGCTCGTGCAGCACGGCGTCGCCATCACCACCCGCATGTACGAGCGTCTGTTCGTCGACGCGTCGATCAAGGCGCTGTTCGATGCCGCGGCCCAAGAGTCGGGCGAGCAGCCGCGCCGCCTCGCCGCAGCGATCGTCGCCTTCGCCCAGAACGTCGACAACCTGCCGGCGCTGGCGGGTGCGGTCGAGCGGATGGCCGACCGGCACGTGGCCACCCACGTCCGCCCCGAGCACTATCCGAAGGTCGCCGAGGCGCTGCTGCCGGCGATCCGCGACGTGTTGGGCGAGGCGGCCACCGACGAGGTGCTGGGCGCCTGGGGCGAGGCCTATTGGTTCCTCGCCGACGTGCTGATCGCCCGCGAGGCGCAGCTCTACGCCGACAAGGCCGAGCGGGAATCCGGCGCCGCGGCTTGACCCGCTGAACGCAGGCGGGCTCCCTGGAACGCATTGAGGGAGTCCGCCGGATGAAGCTTTACGACACACCGCTCGCGCCTAATCCGCGCCGCGTCCGCTGGGTGATGGCGGAGAAGGGCGTCGACGACATCGAGCTCGTCCGGGTGAACATCATGCAGGGCGAGCACAGGCGGCCGGACTATCTGGCCAAGGCGGGCCTCGCCAACGTGCCGGCGCTCGAGCTGGACGACGGGACCTGGATCACCGAGTCGATCGCCATCGGCCGCTACCTGGAAAGCCGCTACCCCGAGCCGAACCTGTTCGGCCGCACCCCGGAGGAGACGGCGGTGATCGAGATGTGGCAGCGCCGGGCCGAGTTCCTGGTGGCGACACCCTTCATGCTCTGGGTCCGCCACACCGCCCCGGCGCTCGCCGCCCTGGAGGCCCAGAGCCCGGAGATCGCCGAACGCCAGCAGACCCAGGCGATGAAGGGGCTCGAGCTGCTCGACAGACGGCTCGCCGACCGCGACTGGATCGCGGCCGATCGATTGACCATCGCCGACATCGCCGCCTTCATCGGCCTCGACTTCGCCCGTCTGATCCGTTTCCGCCCGCCCGCGGAGCTGCCGAATCTGAACCGATGGGCCGAAGCCATGCGGGCGCGGCCTGCCGCGCAGGCGGGGATGCGGTAGCGGCCGAACGCCCCCTCAGTCCGCTTCGCGGACAGCTCCCCCGCTGCGCAGTGGAGCATCTCGGCGCGGAACGCGCCGAGACGGAGGGGCCGTTGCGGCCATCGACCTAGGACGATATCTGCACCGGATGAGCGAACCGGTCGAAACCGCGATCTTCGATCTCCTGGCGAGGCTGCCGGTCGGCAAGTCGGTGTCGCCGGAGGAGGTGGCCCGCGCGGTCGATCCCGAGGGTTGGCGCAGGTTGCTGGGGCACGTCCGCGCGACGGCCGTCGGCCTGGCGCGGCAGGGCCGGCTGGTGATCACCCGCCACAACAAGCCCGCCGACCCCGACAGCTTCAAGGGCGTCTACCGCCTGCGGCTGCCCGCGACGGAGGAGGGCGCAGCCTGAGCCGGCTCGAGGCCCTGCTCGGCGAGATCCGCGCCTGCCGCGCCTGCGCGGGCGAACTCGGCCACGAGCCGCGGCCGGTGGTTCGCGTCACTCCGGCGACGCGGCTCTTGATCTGCGGCCAGGCGCCCGGGCGGCGGGTGCATGAGAGCGGACTGCCCTTCGACGATCCCTCGGGCGAGCGCCTGCGCGACTGGATGGGCATCGACCGCGCGACCTTCTACGGGCGCGCCGAGATCGGCGTGGCGGCCATGGCCTTCTGCTATCCGGGAACCGCGCCCCGCGGCGGAGACTATCCGCCGCCGCCGCGGTGCGCCGAGCTCTGGCGACGGCGGCTCCTCGCGCTTCTGCCGAGGGTCGAGCTAACCCTGCTGGTCGGCGGCCATGCGCAACGCTGGGCGCTGGGCGATCGGCGGCCGATGAGCGCGGTGGTCCTGGACTGGCGCGCCCACCTGCCCGCAATTCTGCCGGCGCCGCATCCGTCCTGGCGAAACATCGCCTGGCTGCGGCGAAACCCGTATTTCGAGCTGGAGGTTGTGCCCTATCTTCGGCATCGGGTGGCCGAGATCCTCAACCGCGACGCCTCGAGTTCATGACGCGCTTCCTCGCTGTCCTGTTCGCCGCGCTAAGCCTCGCGGCCTGCACGCCGATGCTGATCCAGAAGGCTGGCTCGCCGCCGGCGGGCTTCGCCGGCCCGCGCCTGGAGCCGGACGCGGTGGTCAGCTTCGACGGCGCGCGGCTCGGCCTGACCACCTGGGAGGCGCCTGGCGAGCCCTGGGCGGTGATCGTCGCGGCCCACGGCATGAACGACTACGCTAACGCCTTCCATCTGGCTGCGCCCTGGTGGGCCGAGCAGGGTGTGACGACGATCGCCTACGACCAGCGCGGCTTCGGCCGCTCGCCCCGCCGCGGCGTCTGGGCTGGCGACGCGCTGATGGTCGAGGACTTGCGCACGGTGGTCGCGCTCGCGCGCCGGGCCCACCCGAAGGCGATCATCGCGGTCGTCGGCGAAAGCATGGGCGGAGCGGTGGCGGTGGAGGCCTTCGCGTCCGACCAGCCGCCCGAGGCCGACCGGCTGGTGCTGCTGTCGCCTGCGGTGTGGGGCTGGAGCGAGCAGCCCTTGCCTTACCGGACCCTGCTCTGGCTGGCGGCCAACTTCACCGCCTCCAGGGTCTACACGCCGCCCTCATGGCTGACCCGGAAGATCATGCCGACCGACAACCGCGAGGAGCTGATCGCCATGGGCCGCGACCCTCTGATGGTGTGGGGCGCGCGGTCCGACACCCTCTATGGGCTGGTGAGCCTGATGGACAAGGCGGCGAAGGACGTCGGCAAGGACCGCCTTCCCACGCTCTATCTCTACGGCGCCCACGACGACATCATCCCCCAGCACGCCGCCTTCCGGGCGGCGCGCCAGCTGCAGCCCAGCGACCAGAGCGCCTACTACGCTCTCGGCCACCACCTGCTCACCCGCGACCATCAAGGCCCGGTCGTCTGGGCCGACATCCTGGCCTTCATCCGCGACCCCTCGGCCCCGCTGCCCTCCGGAGCGCCGCCGATTCCGACGGCCGCCAAGCTGACCAGCGCGCGGGCGGGCGGGAACGGCGAGGGCGCGGCGGCGCGGTAGGCCCTCTCGCTCTCCGCTTCGCAGGGGAGAGGAACCGGAACCGCGCTCGGGCGATCTCCGTTTACAGAACAAAACAGGAACGATAGAAGTCGCCCATGGCGGTTCTGGACCTCAAGCGCAAGCTGGCCATCCTCTCCGACGCGGCGAAGTACGACGCCTCCTGCGCCTCCTCGGGAGCGGCCAGGCGCGACTCGCTGGGCGGCCGCGGCGTCGGTTCGACGGAGGGGATGGGCATCTGCCACGCCTATGCGCCGGACGGGCGCTGCATCAGCCTGCTCAAGATCCTGCTGACCAACTTCTGCGTCTACGACTGCGCCTACTGCGTGAACCGGGTGTCCTCGAACGTCCCCCGCGCGCGCTTCTCGGTGGAGGAGGTGGTCGGCCTGACGCTGGCCTTCTACAAGCGCAACTATATCGAGGGGCTGTTCCTCTCGTCCGGCATCATTCAGGGCGCCGACTACACCATGGAGCAGCTGGTGCGGGTCGCGCGCGATCTGCGTCGGGGGCACGACTTCCGCGGCTACATCCACCTGAAGCTGATCCCCGAAGCCTCGCCGGCCCTGGTCGCCGAAGCCGGGCTCTGGGCCGACCGGGTGTCGATCAACATCGAGCTGCCCCAGGACGACAGCCTGGCGCGGCTGGCGCCGGAGAAGGACCTCGCGGGCATCAAGAAGGCGATGGGCGCGGTGCGGCTGGCCAGCGAGGCGGCGGGCGAGCCGGCGCGCAAGTCCCGCCCGCCCAAGTTCGCCCCGGCCGGCCAGTCCACGCAGATGATCGTCGGCGCCGACGCCGCCCGGGACGGCGAGATCCTCAAGCGGGCGGAGGGCCTCTACGGCGCCTACAAGCTCAGGCGGGTCTACTACTCCGGCTTTTCGCCGATCCCGGACTCCACCGCCCGGCTGCCGCTGGCGCGCCCGCCGCTGATGCGCGAGCACCGGCTCTACCAGGCCGACTGGCTGATGCGGTTCTATGGCTTCGAGCGGGCGGAGATCGCCGGCGAGGGCGAGGATCTGGACCTGGCGATCGATCCCAAGCTCGCCTGGGCGCTGAAGCATCGCGGCGACTTCCCTGTCGACGTCAACACCGCCGACCGCGAGCGGCTGCTGAGGGTCCCGGGATTGGGCGTCAAGGTGGTGGATCGGCTGCTGGTCGAGCGTCGGCACAAGCAGATCCGGCTGGAGGACCTCGGCCGGCTGACGCGCCGCGTGAAGACGTTGAAGCCGTTCGTCACGGCCGCGGACTGGAGCCCGGGCGGCCTCACCGACCGGGCGGACCTGCGCAGCCGTCTCGCGCCGGAACCGGAGCAGCTGAGGCTCTTTTAGATGCGCGTCGTCCGCCTCGCGTCCGAAACCGACTTCGAGGGCTGGCGCACGGCGGCCCGCGACCTGCGCGCGCATCGCGTGGCGCCGGGGGAGGTGCTGTGGACGGTGGAGGGCGATCTGTTCGGCGCTACCCCCTCCACCGCTTCGCGGTCCCCCTCCCCCAACGGGGGAGGAGAGGGGCGGTACGGCGTCGATTCTCCTCCCCCACAGGGGGAGGGGGACCGCGAAGCGGTAGAGGGGGCTTGCGCCTTCTCCGTCCCGCGCGGGTTCCTGGAGCTGGCGGAGGGGGTGGTGCTGCACCGGTCCGACGAGCGGTTCGAACTGCTCTACCGGCTGCTGTGGCGCCTCGGCGCTGAGCCTCATCTCATGCGGATGGCCTCCGACCCGGACGTGGCCAAGGCGCGAGGCTTCGCGCGGCAGGTCGGCCACGCCGCGCACAAGATGAAGGCCTTCGTGCGGTTTCGCGAGGTGCATGCCGAGGACGGGTCCGAGGCCTTCGCGGCCTGGTTCGAGCCGCCGCACCGGGTGGCGGAGCTCACCGCGCCGTTCTTCGCCAGGCGCTTCTCGAACATGCGGTTCTCGATCCTGACGCCCGACGTCTGCGTCCACTGGGACACCCGTGAACTCGGCTTCACGCCCGGCGCCGACCCTGCCGACGCTCCGGCGGAGGACCGGCTGGAGGACTACTGGCGAACCTACTACGCCTCCATCTTCAACCCCGCCCGGCTGAACCCGCGGATGATGCAGCGCGAGATGCCCAAGCGGTACTGGCGGAACCTGCCCGAGGCGCGGCTCATTCCCGAGCTTGTCGCGCGCGCCGAGACACAGGTCGAAGACATGGTTCGTCAGGCTCCCACAGAACCCAGCCGGCGCGTGGTCCGCCAGGCCCAGCGCGCCAGCCGCGACGCGCCGTTCGACGGGCAGCCGTCGGCGAGCCTCGAGGAGATCGCCGCGGGCGTGCAGCTCTGCCGCCGCTGCGATCTTTGGCGCGACGCCACCCAGGGCGTTGCGGGCGAGGGGCCGGCCCGGGCGCGGCTGATGCTGGTGGGCGAGCAGCCGGGCGATCAGGAAGACCTGGCGGGCCGCCCCTTCGTTGGCCCGGCGGGCCAGGTGCTGGACCGGGCGCTCGCCGCGGCGGGCGTGCCACGCGCCGAGACCTACGTCACCAATGCGGTCAAGCACTTCAAGCACGAGCTGCGCGGCAAGCGGCGGCTGCACAAGACGCCGGATGCCGGAGAGGTCACCGCCTGCCGCTGGTGGCTCGACAACGAGCGCCGCCTGGTGCGGCCGCGGGTGATCGTGGCGCTCGGCGCGACCGCTGGGGTCTCGGTGTTCGGCAAGCCCACGCCCATCGCCAAGATGCGCCAGCACGCCATCCAGCTGCCGGACCAGGCGCAGGGCGTGGTGACCTATCACCCGTCCTATCTGCTGCGCGTGCCCGATGCCGCCGCCAAGGCCAAGGCCTACGAGATGTTCGTCGAGGACCTGAAGTTCGCCTGGGCGCTGGCGGCCTGAGCCCTTGCTCCCGAGCGCAGCGAGCGAGGCAGAGGGCTCAGCCTCTCGGCGTGCAGCGCAGCGCTTCCAGTTCGCGGCTGACCGCCTCGTAGTAGGCGTCGACGTTGTGGAAGGGCGCGCGGCCCCAGCGGTGGGCGTCGGCCGCCAAGGTCAGCTCGGCGCCGTCAGCGGGCGAGCTCCTTCATCGCCCGCTCCAATCCGTCGAGCGTCAGCGGGAACATGCGGCCGCCCACCAGCTGCTGGATCATCGCCGTGGAGTCGGAGTGGCCCCAGTGCCGCTCCGGCGTCGGATTGAGCCAGACCAGGTGCTCGTAGACGTCGGCCACCCGGCTCATCCAGACGGCGCCGGCTTCTTCGTTCCAGTGCTCGACCGAGCCCCCGGGATGGGCGATCTCGTAGGGGCTCATGCTGGCGTCGCCGACGAAGATCACCTTGTAGTCGTGCGGAAAGCGGTGGAGCACGTCCCAGGTGGGGGTCTTCTCGGCCAGGCGGCGGCGGTTGTCCTTCCACACGCCCTCGTACAGGCAGTTGTGGAAGTAGAAGAACTCCATGTTCTTGAATTCGGTGCGGGCCGCCGAGAACAGCTCCTCGCAGATCTTGATATGCTCGTCCATCGAGCCGCCGATATCGAGGAACAACAGCACGCTGACGTTGTTGCGCCGCTCGGGCCTGAGCTGGATGTCGAGATAGCCCTTCTCGGCCGTGCCGCGGATCGTGCCCGACAGATCGAGCTCCTCAGCCGCGCCCTTGCGCACCCAGCGGCGCAGCCGGCGAAGCGCCACCTTGATGTTGCGCGTGCCAAGCTCGACGGAGTCGTCGAGGTTCTTGTATTCGCGCTTGTCCCAAACCTTCACGGCGCGCCCGTGCCGGCCCTTCTCCTGGCCGATGCGCACGCCCTCGGGATTGTAGCCATGGGCGCCGAACGGCGAGGTCCCGCCCGTTCCGATCCACTTGTTCCCGCCCTCGTGTCGCGAGTCCTGCTCCTTGAGCCGCTCGGCCAGCATCTCCATCAGCTTGTCGAAGCCGCCCAGCGACTCGATCATCGCCTTGTCTTCGTCGGTGAGGAATTTCTCGGTGAGCTTGCGCAGCCACTCCTCGGGGATCTCGGCTCCAGGCCATGGCCCCAGCGCCTGCACGCCTTTGAAAACGTGGCCGAAGACGCGGTCGAACTTGTCGAGGTTCTTCTCGTCCTTCACCAGGATCGCGCGCGACAGATAGTAGAAGTCGTCGACGCGGCGGTCGATCACCGCCTTGTCGAGCGCCTCCATGAGCACGAGGTACTCCTTGAGCGTGACGGGGACCTTGGCTTCCCGCAGCTCGGTGAAGAAGCGCATGAACATCGGGCGCGGCTGATCCTTTCACTGACGCTCGTCGCAGGCGACGATCGTCTCGCGGGAGGATGGGGGCGCAACCCGGCGATGTCTAGGCGTCCACGGCCTTCAGCTTGCGCCAGACCGTCATGCGCGAGACGCCGAGGCGGCGCGCGATCTCGACCGGGCCGACGCCGGCACGCTGCAGCTCCAGGATCTCGTTGGCCGCGGGCCTGCGCCGACGGGGCGCGGCGCGCGGCTCGATCGAGGCGGCCGCCTCGAGGGCCGCGCGCAAGGCCCGGCCGCCGGCGCCCTCGCTGGTCAGCTCGGGCTGGGCCACGACCAGGACGGCGCCGCGCTGTTCCAGGCGGTCAAGCACGTCCAGTATTCCGCGGGCGGAGGATCCGAGGCTGGCCAGCCGGCTCACCACGAGCTGGTCGCCGGACCCGACGAAATCCAGGATGGAGAGAAGAACGGCGCAATCGTCGCCGCCGCCCGCCCGGGATTCTTCAGCGCGAACCACGTGGCATCCGAGCGCTTTGAGAGTGGCCGTTTCATTGTGCGGTTCCTGGTCCCGCAACCGGATGTAGCCGATCCTCAGCATCTCGCCCCAAGTCCCTCAGTTCGTTCCGCTCATATAACATTAAAATCCGGAACGCGCGCGAGGGGTGCACTTATAATGAGCGTTAAATCCTCGCAACATTTCTTCGGTGAACGGCCATCACCTAGGTCAATTCGTGTCGACCTTAGGCTGTGGCTAGGGTGTTTCTGAAAAAAACGTCCGGCGCGCGCCTCAGGATGAGTTCGTGATCGACCGTGCGCCCGACCGGAAAGTCGTAGGCGCCGACCGCGGAGAAGCCCCAGCGGCGGTAGAACCTCTGGGCGCCGAAATTCTCCGACCAGACCCCGATCCAGATGACGCGGGGTCGGTCGCGCTCCAGCCAGTCCATCGCCGCCTGCATCAGCCGCGCGCCGAGGCCGCCGTTCTGCGCGCTGGCCAGCAGATAAAGCCGCTTCAGCTCGCCATCGTCCTCGGCGGCGGCGGGGTGGGGCAGGCTGCAGGGTCCCGCGAGGGCGTAGCCGACGGTGCGGCCGTCGACCTCCGCCAACCAGGCGGCGACGCTAGGGTCGGCGAGGTCGGCCTGCGCGCGCCCCTCGCCGTGGGCGTCGTTCAGGAACGACTCCAGATCCTCCGCCGGATAGAGGTGGCCGAAGGTCTCGGAGAAGGTCACGCGCCCGATCGCGGCCAGCGCGGCGGCGTCCTGCGGCCCCGCCCGGCGCACCACGGGTCCTTGCAATGGGGCTCGATCGGTCGTTGATAGTGAGCTCATGGATGTCGTGCTCTACACCCACGCCGACATGCTCGACCACCGTCCCGGGGCCTGGCACCCAGAAAGGCCGGAGCGGCTGCGCGCTGTGGTCGACGCCCTGCAGGACGCCGACGATCTCGATCTGGTCGCGGCCGACGCGCCGCTGGTCGAGGCGGCGGACCTGCAGTTCGTCCATCCTGACGACCATGTGGACCGAATGCTGAGGCTGTCGCCCGGCTCCGGTGTGCTGGAGCTCGATCCGGACACCTTCCTCTCGGCCGGCAGCCTGCAGGCGGCGCGCCGCGCGGCCGGCGCGGTGGTGCAAGCCGTCCGCGCGACCGTGCGCGGCGAGGCGGAGCGTTCGTTCTGCGCCGTGCGCCCGCCCGGCCATCACGCCGAGCCGGCCGCGCCGATGGGCTTCTGCATCTTCTCCAACGTGGCCATCGCCGCGCGCGCGGCGATCGCGGCCGGCCTGCGGAAGGTGGCGGTGGTCGACTTCGACATTCATCATGGCAACGGCACCGAGACGGTCGCCCGCGCGCACCCGGAGATCCTGTTCGCCTCGATCCAGCAGCACCCGATGTGGCCCGGAACCGGCCAGCCGCGTCGCGACGATCCGCCCAACATCGCCAACGCCATCGTCGCCCCAGGGGCCGCGGCCGAGCATTGGCGCCGGACGTTCGAGGGCCTGATGGCGCGTGTAGACGCCTTCGCGCCGGAACTCATCCTGGTGTCCGCCGGCTTCGACGCGCATCGACGCGACCCGGTCGGGGCCGGTGGGCAGAGCCTCGAGGCCGAGGATTTCGCCTGGGCCACCCGGGCGATAGCAGAGGTTGCGCGCGCGCGATCGAAAGGCCGGGTTGTGTCGTCGCTCGAGGGCGGATACGACCTTGAGGCTCTGGGCCAGTCGGCGCTCGCGCACGTGCGGGCGCTGGCGGAGGGGTAGGGATCGCGGCTGGGAGCGCGCTCCGCAAAGGTGGATTCCGGTCTTGCGATCAGAACGCGCTCAAACCTTTGAGTCGAAAGCAGGATTCGGCGCCCGGCCGGGCTTGCCGGCGCGCCCGGCGCTTGGGGGCGAACAGTCGCGCGCAGCCGTCCGGGTGAAATGGCGTTGATCGCCGAGGCCGCCGCCGATTCGCGTTCCCCCCGCCGCGGGGCCATTGTTCTCGCCCGTCACGGCGAGCCGGCGCTTTCGCGGAAGGTGCGGCTGAACGCGCAGGAGTATCGCGCCTTCTGGGCCGAGTACGAGGTTCTGGGTCTGCTGCCGGGGCAGAGTCCGCCCGCGGCCCTGGCGGCGTTCGTCGAGCGCTGCGGCGCCCTAATCGCTTCGACACGGCAACGCTCGATCGAAAGCGCCGAAGCGCTGGCCAGGGGGCGCGTCTTTACGCGCGAGGCGATGTTGATCGAGGCGCCGCTGCCGCCGCCGAACTGGCCGCACTGGGTCAGGCTTTCGCCCTCGCTCTGGGGCTTCATCGCCCGCGTCTGGTGGTGGTACTTCAATCACCACGGGGGACAGGAGACGCGCCGCCAGGCCGAGGCCCGGGCCGACACGGCGGCGGCCATGCTGGAGACGCTGGCGGACAAGGGCGAGGACGTGGTGGTGTTGGCCCACGGCTTCTTCAACTTCATGATCGGCCGGTCGCTGAAGCGGCGAGGGTGGCGGCTCGAACACAGCGAGGGCTGGAAGTACTGGTCCATGCGCCGCTTCGTGCGAGCGCGCTGACTAGGCCGCCCGAAAGCCCCTCCGTCTCCCGCATGCGGCGGGATCCAGCTCTCCCGCTTTGCGGGGAGGTGGCGGCTAAGCCGACTGAGGGGCGTTCGGCATGTGCAGCGCGGCCTCCACAAGGCAGATCGCCTTACGCGCCACGCTGTGTCGTAAACCCGGTGGACCGTCGCGGAGGCGGTGTCTAGGGTCGCGCCATGTCCGAAGTCGCCGACATCCAAGCCATGACCTTTGAACAGGCGCTGGCCGAGCTCGAGCAGATCGTCTCGCGCCTGGAATCCGGCCAGGCGCCGCTGGAGGACTCCATCCGCCTCTATGAGCGCGGCGCGGCGCTGAAGGCCCATTGCGAGACGCGGCTCGAATCGGCGCGCTTGCGGGTCGAGAAGATCGTCATGGGCGCTGGCGCGACACCCAGCGCCGAACCGGCCGAGTTCGGCTGATGGAGCTGTTCGCCCAACGCGCGGCGGAAGCTGCCGACCTTGTCACGGTGGCGCTCGACGAGCTGCTGCCGCGCGCCGAGGGGCCGGAGTCGCGCCTGACCGAGGCGATGCGCTACGCGGCGCTCGGGCCGGGCAAGCGGCTGCGGCCTTTCTTCGCGCTGGAGACGGGCCGGATGTTCGACCTGGAGGACCGGCCGGTGCTGCGCTCGGCCTGCGCGCTCGAATGCATCCACGCCTACAGCCTGATCCACGACGACCTGCCCTGCATGGACGACGACGACATGCGCCGCGGCCGGCCGACGGTGCACAGGGCCTATGACGAGGCGACCGCCGTGCTCGCGGGCGATGCATTGCAGACCGCGGCCTTCGAAATCCTCGCCCATCCCGACACGCACAAGGATCCGAACGTCCGCGCCGAGATGGTGCTGAAGCTCGCCCAGGCCAGCGGCGCGCGCGGGATGTGCGGCGGCCAGATGATCGACCTGATCGGCGTGCGCGACGATCTGGGCGCGGTCGCCCGGATGCAGCGGCTGAAGACCGGGGCGCTGATCGCCTCGGCCTTCGAACTGCCGCTGATCATCGCCCGGCCGACCGACGGCGAGCGCCACGCGCTGCTGGCCTTCGCGCAGGACCTGGGCCTCGCCTATCAGATCGTCGACGACCTGCTCGACGCCGAAGGCGACGAGGCGACGCTGGGAAAGCGCGCCGGTAAGGATGCGGAAAGGGGCAAGGCCAACTATGTGACGCTGCTTGGCGCGGAGGCGGCCCGCGAGCGCCTGGAACTGCTCGTCGAGCAGACCAAGGCGCATCTGGAGCCGTTTGGCGCGTCGGCGGAATTCCTGCGGGACAGCGTCGATTTCGTGCTAGAGCGCCGCAGCTAGTTGCTTACCCCCAAGCTCCGGCAGTCGCGTTGATGGCCCCGAACACTCCTCTGCTCGACAAAGTCTCCACCCCGGCGGACATGCGGGCCTACACGATCCCCGAACTTCGTCAGCTGGCGGACGAACTGCGCCTGGAGACCATCGACGCGGTCTCGCAGACCGGCGGCCACTTGGGAGCGGGGCTGGGCGTGGTCGAGCTGACCGTCGCCCTGCACCATGTCTTCGAGACGCCCCGCGACATCCTCATCTGGGACGTCGGCCACCAGGCCTATCCGCACAAGATCCTGACCGGCCGGCGCGACCGCATCCGCACCCTGCGCCAGGGCGGCGGCCTGTCCGGCTTCACCAAGCGGGCGGAGAGCGAGTACGACCCGTTCGGCGCCGCGCACGCCTCGACCTCGATCTCGGCGGCGCTGGGTTTCTGCGCCGCGCGCGACCGCGAAGGGCGAGACAACCGCGTGGTGGCGGTGATCGGCGACGGGGCGATGAGCGCCGGCATGGCCTACGAGGCCATGAACAACGCCTGCGCGACCACCAAGCAGCTCACCGTCATCCTCAACGACAACGACATGTCGATCGCCCCGCCAGTCGGCGGGATGAGCGCCTACATGGCGCGGCTGGTCTCCGGCGGCGGCTACCGCTCGATCCGCAACCTCGGCAAGTCGGTCGCCAAGGCCTTCCCGCGGCCGCTGCAGGAAGCGGCGCGCAAGGCCGAGGAGTTCGCCCGTGGCATGGTCACCGGCGGCACCTTCTTCGAGGAGCTCGGCTTCTACTACGTGGGTCCGATCGACGGCCATGACATGGACGCCCTGGTGCATGTGCTGCACAACGCCCGCAACATCGTCGACAAGCCAGTGCTGGTGCACGTCGTCACCCAGAAGGGCAAGGGCTACGGCCCGGCGGAGAAGGCGGCCGACAAGTACCACGGCGTGGTCAAGTTCGACGTGGTCACGGGCCAGCAGGCCAAGCCCGCACAGACCCATGCGCCCAGCTACACCAAGGTGTTCGCCAACGAGCTGATCCGTCAGGCCGAGCGCGACCCGAAGATCGTGGCGATCAGCGCGGCCATGCCGTCGGGCACCGGGCTCGACCTGTTCGGCCAGCGCTTCCCCGACCGCTGCTTCGACGTCGGAATCGCCGAGCAGCATGCGGTGACCTTCGCCGCGGGGCTCGCGGCCGACGGCATGAAGCCGTTCTGCGCCATCTATTCGACCTTCCTGCAGCGCGGCTACGACCAAGTCGTCCACGACGTCGCCATCCAGAAGCTGCCGGTGCGCTTCGCCATGGACCGGGCGGGCCTGGTGGGCGCCGATGGCCCGACCCACGCCGGCAGCTTCGACGTCGGCTTCATGGGTGCGCTGCCCGGCATGGTGCTGATGGCGCCCTCCGACGAAGCCGAGCTGACCCGGGCGGTGGCGACCGCCGCGGCCATCGACGATGCGCCCAGCGCCTTCCGCTATCCGCGCGGCGAGGGCGTCGGCGTCGAGATCCCGCAGGTCGCCGAGCCGTTCGAGATCGGCAAGGGCCGCGTCGTCCGCGAGGGGACCACCGTCGCCATCCTGTCCTTCGGCGCGCGGCTTACGGAGTCGCTGCGGGCCGCCGACATGCTGGCGGCGCGGGGCCTTTCGACCACGGTGGCGGACGCTCGCTTCGCCAAGCCGCTCGACATCGAACTGATTCTCAGGCTCGCCCGCGAGCACGAGGCGCTGGTCACGGTGGAGGAGGGTGCGGTCGGCGGCTTCGGCAGCTTCGTGCTGCATGCGCTGGCCGACCACGGCGCGCTCGACCGCGGCCTCAAGGTCCGCGTGCTGACCCTGCCGGACATCTTCCAGGACCAGGACAAGCCGGAAGTCATGTACGCCCAGGCCGGCCTCGACGCCGAGGGCATCGTACGCGCGGCCGTCGGCGCGCTCGGCATGGACAACGTCGCGGCGAAAGGCCGGCGGGCTTAGGCCACGGCCGTTCGAGGCCCGCAAAGCGGACTTCGCGAATGGCCGGGGAGGGTGGGACGCAGACGTTGGCGAGACACTGCCTTTTCGATACCGTCAAACGATGACGAACAGGTCTGCACAGCCGCATTTTCGGCGTAGTCGCGCTTTGATAGCGGCGGCTTGCTTCATCCCAGGGAC
>Ga0207668_10000035_pt1 | contig 119182 bp, 133 predicted proteins | sample KBSS43metaG_FD_184323 | JGI IMG/M metagenome (GOLD analysis project Ga0207668, IMG submission 184323) | Switchgrass rhizosphere microbial communities from Kellogg Biological Station, Michigan, USA - KBS S4-3 metaG (SPAdes) (version 2) | ecosystem: Host-associated > Plants > Roots >...
CCGTGAGTATTTTCCCTGAGGAGATCTATCAAGGTCCGCGGAGTTGGTCGGAGCGTGGCTACCGCAATCTCATTCATTTCAACGAAGTTCCCAAAGGCGGCCACTTCGCCGCTTGGGAACAGCCGGACTTGCTCGTGCAGGAGATACGAGCGGGCTTCAGGTCACTGCGGGCTGGAGAAACGCTACACTGAAGGTTCGAACGGGCGGCGTGCTGTGACGCGCCGCCCGCTGACCCAGGGGCCGGGAACCACCCTGTGCCGGCATTGCGAACGTCCGCTTCGGCGGCTCGGGGCGCCCGCGCAGGGAACGCGCAAGACGCGCCAGCTGCGGACATTAGCTTCCCCGCCGAACTCGGACCTTCGGTCCTCTGCGTCGGCGGTGTCCGCCTTCAACTTTCACACTAACGTAGAAGTGTTCGCTGTGGCCCCTACCCGAACAGCGTCGCAAGCCACCGGCGAACCCGCCGCCATGGCGTCTTCGCGCGCTTTGCGTAGTGCGCTTCGCGCCGCCGCTGTTCCCTGAAGCGCCCAGCCGCAACCTCGGCCGGGGACCACTCGGCGCACCAGTACACTTCCCCGTCGCCAATGACGTAATGCGAGCGGCACGGCTTCTGCCAGTTGCCGACCGACGGCCAGAGGCTCGGTCCCGCGGCCGACGGCGTTACCGTCCATTCCGTGGGCCCAAGCGGCGTGCGGACCTTCGACCCGCAGCCGCAGGCGCAGCGGTGCGCGGCGGTGCTGTACTGGCGGGACACGTAGAGCACCCCGGGCTGTAGCACCGCCGGCATGAACTCAACTTCTTCGAGCTCAAACCTCATCGTCCGGAACCTCCCCAGCCGTCCGCAGGTCCGAGATGTCTAGCAGCAGGTGATCGTAGGCGATCGCGGCATTGTAAAAGCCGCGCAGCTGCTTGTAGCGGATCAGCGCCAGGCAGGCGTTCAGCGCGTTGAGCTCCCCGATCTGGATGTTCGTCCGGTAGAGGTCCTCACCACCCGTAGCCATCTCGGCGTAGCCCTTGTGGCGAAGGCCACGCGGATCGCCGGCCGCCACATAGGTCATGCGCATCATGCCGCCCAGGCCATCGCCTTTGCGCCGCAGGCCGAGGCCGACGTCGATGAAGGGGATGCCCCGGCCGATCAGCAGATCCCAGATCTCCGCCCGCGCCGCGCCCTTGTCGACGCAGACGAAGGCGAAGGTCACGCCGTCGAGCTCCGTGCTGGACTCGCGGTCGATGTACTTCCGCTCCAGGCGCAGGCCGTGGCGGAAGTTCTCGTACCGGGCCGCCTGAACGGCGGCCTTCGGCTTGCCGAGCTCTTCGAGGTCGAGCCGCCCCGGCGCCCGGAAGGCGTTGTGGACATGGAAGTCGTCGGCGTCGAAGCCACGCACTTCCTTGGCCGGCGTCCGGACGGCCAGGTCCAGCAGATAGCTGCCGGTCCCACCTAGGCCAATGATAGCCAGCACCTCGTCCTCGAACTTGGCGGCCAGGTCGCCGATCTCGGCGCGGCTCGTCAGGGTGTCGTGCACCTTGAAGACCGACGTCGAGTCCTCGTCCATCCGCACGCGGAAGGTGAATGGGTTGGCCCCGTGCGCGTCGATTGCCGGCCCGGAGATGATACCGGCATAGCTCTCGATCTTCTCGAAGAAGTCCGCGAAGCGGCCGGTGTCGCGGGGCTTGTTTGAGAAGGACCGCTCGACCACAACGTCCTTGCTGGCCTCGCTCAGCGCCAGGGTGGTCGCTCCACCGCCCAGGTTGCGGATCGGCTGGCCGTCCAGACTGTGCGGGTGGCCGCCGGCGAAGAAGATCTGGTGATCATCTTGCTGGACGGTCTCCTCGGTCACGAAGACCAGCTTGGTGACGATGGCCCCCCAGGCCAACGTCCCGCCGGCCTGAAGGTAGGGGATGTCGCGGGTCACCAGATAGGCGCCGTCGAACGCGACCGCATAGCCGCGATCGACGAGCCGCTGGAGGTCGGGATTACGACTGACCAGTTTCAGAGACATTGAACACCATCCCATCCTTGACCTTGACCGAACCGCCGGGCGGAAGAGTGCCCTCCGGCTTGGCGCCCTGGCCGTTGTGGTACTTCACCGAGTAGGTGATCTCCGGGTGCTGGGCGTAGTCCGGCACCTCCAGGGTCACGACCTGGGCGTAGGTGATGTCCGTGTTCTTCGGCCAGGGATGCGCCGCCCCTTCCACAATGATGGTCACCGTCTTCTCGTCCTTGGCCGCAACCATGGCCGCCTCCTACTGCTCAGCACGGCGATTCCGTGCATGACAGCGATGTTGTACAACACCGACAGGATGTCAATCGAGCTAAGGTCGGGAGCACCTGCGGCATTTTGGCAATCTTGTACGATGTAGCGAACATGGACCATCTGTGCGGCATTGTTGAATATAGCGAGAATCGCGATTATGCTGATGCGCGAGCCTGGCCTGTCGCGGAGACCGCCCATGACTGCGCACCTGATGCCGTTCCTCGTCCGCCTAGCGGTCGATCAGGCTGTGCGGCAAAAGGCCCTGGACCTGGACGACACGGCCTACGAACGGTTTCGGGCGGCCTGCGAGTTCGCGCGGGTCGTCCTTGCCCGTAGCATCCTGCAACTCGATGGGCGGCCGGGTTACCTTGTCGTCCACTCGGGCTTCCTGCTCTCGATCAAGTTCGAACGTGTGCAGGAGAAGTTCCTGGTCGTCGCGTTCGACGACCACGGCGACGATCCGGACCCCCCGAACACTTCGCGCGACCGAATGTTGTACGACATTGCCAGGATCGTTGGCTTTGACGTGGGGCCCGTCACCCTTGTCGACGCCGACGGCGGCCTGGTCTCGGGCGCGTTCGACTTCGTCGCGCCCGACGAGCAGGCCCATGTCGAGGCAATGGTTTCGCCGCGCCTCGACGCCAAGCCGGCGACCTGTGAGATTCGCGGCCACTTCGTCGCCGAAGTGGCCGCCAAAGACGCCAAACCCAATGGCGCGTCTGCAGACCGCGTGGTCGTATTCTCGTTCCGCTTTCTCAGCGGCGAGGAGACGGCTCCGCCCCCGATCCAGGACTCCTCGTCCGATCCCTGACGTTCAAGCATTTACCCTGAGTGCGTCGCCGCCATCGAAAGATGCTGGCCCGGCGCGCCCGCCCATGAAGGAAGTCCCCTATGCAGAAGTCCAAGCAGAGCCCTACTCCCGGCGGAAAGGCGAACCGCATCGTCTATTCCACGACCGACGGACGGCAGCGTTTCCCCGACATCCTGCAAGTGAGCTATGGCGAGAAGGCGGTCATCGGGTTCGACCGCTACGGACGCGCCCTGGGCGCGGTCGTGCCGATGGAAGCGGTGCTCATGCTCGCGGGCAAAACCCAGGACGTCGACGAGGACGTCAAGCTCCGGATCGAGCGCGCCGCTCAGAAGCTGTTGCAGGAAGTCAGCCGAGACGACGCTGTCGATCTGGACGACCTCGACGCGGCGCGTTCGCGTCAGACCGTCGACCTTTCCACCGACCCAGCCAAGCGCCGTAAGGCTGACGGGTGACCTGAGGCGCCGGGGGGAGCCTCGGGATCCTCGGCCTTCGCCCCTGGTCAGTTTGGACCGGGGCGCGGAGGCAGGTCGCAGACGTCGAAGTCCGACCAGCCGCGCACCTTGGGCAAGAAAGGCTCGGCATCGTTCATCGCACGCCAGATCAGCCGGTGCGCCGCACCGGGCCGGGCGGGATCGAAAGCCCAGAACATGCTCAACCCCGGGGTCTGGACGACGAGCACGCTATCCCAGAACCGGCTGCCTGTCGCATCGGCCACCACATGGGCGCGGACCTTTCGATGGCAGGCGTCCAGCCCTGCTAGGTCGCCCGGCAGCGAGAGCTCGGTCACCCAGACGTAGCGGGGAAACTGCTTGGAGAGCAGTTCCGCCTTGAAGGCGCGGGGAAGGCGGTTGCGGAGCGCACGGCGCTTATACTTCCACCCATGCGTCAGATAGGTACGCGAGATGAGCGTCACGGGCTGGGCGCCGTAGAATGCCGGGTCGATCTCCTCGTGCGGCCTGAGCGGGCCGCCGTCTGCATCGGCCTCCGCCCGGTCCCGGTACTCCTGGGTGCGGGCGCAGGCCACGGCGGCATAGTCGCGCGCGAAGGTCTCGGCCACCTCGGCGGTCATGAAGACCTTCGCCGGCAGAGGCACGATCAAGTAGGTGGCGTCCGCCTCGAGCGTCCACGGATAGTCACCTGACCGGTCGGCTTCGCGCACCGGCAACCGCCGGTACGGGCCCTGCTGATCGTCCTGGATCAGAAAGTGCGTCGTCATTTCCGCCCACGTCGCGTTCGGTCCAGTGGGCGTGGCCCGGTCGGGCGACACGACGCGGCCGACGGCTACGACCGCGTGGCCGACAGCCCCCTGCCGGCCGCGCAGGCCGAGGATCACGGGGATCCCGGAGTCAAGGTAGCGGCTGACGATCTCATGGGACGGCTTCACCCAAACCAGCTGGTTGTTGTCCCCGGGCTGGGCGGCGTAGACGACCGGGTGCCGGTCCATCGCCCGCAGCGCGCGGACCATGTTGTCCGGGGTGAGGAATTCCGAGCCGGCCGGCAGCGACCGGGAGATGACGTTGTCCGTCGGCTTGATCGCCACCTCGTTGATGTCGGGCATCGAGAACCAGGGACCGCCGTGGCGCTGGTGGAAATGGCGCCCAGCCATCCAGATCACCGCCTGGGCGCACGCGCCCACCCGCGTGTCCTGCTGGGTGTGCGGAAATCCCTCGACGGCAAGCTCCGCGCCGAGGACGTGCACGGTGTAGCTGCTGCGCAGCTCCACCTGAACGCCGGGCTCCTGCGAGAGGTGGGCCGACGACGCCACCGCGAAGCCCACAGGCGCGTGTTTCACCGGCCGCAGGACGACGAAGCCCAGATAGTGCGGGTTGGCGTCCTCGATGCCGCGCGACACGGCTTCTGCCGTCTGGGCCTCGGCGAGGGCCGCTAGGTCGTCGGCGAAGAAATGCAAGCGGCGGCAGTACTTCAGGTACGGGTGGAAGAGAGCCGCGTAGAACGCCGAGTAGGCCGCCGAGAAGTCGCGATCGATGTAGGCCTGTTCCAACAGGAAGGCCCTGGCGCCCAGAGACCGGTACGTGTCGAGAAGGTTCTTGAGGACGGGGACGTCATCGACAGGCTGCAGCAGATCCCGGAGCGCAAGCCAGTCATCATCGGACGCCAGCGCCCCCAATCGCGTGGGAGCCTGCAAGGAAGGCCTCGGTGAATGTCGCCGAGGCGAATCCTCAGCCGACCAGAATCATACCCAGGCGTTGTTCGGCCATCAACGTGGACTCTTCCAAGCGTTCGACCTCATCGACAGCTTCCTGCGTAGGACGAAGCGTGAATTGGGCAATTTCCGAGGGGTCACTCAGCTCCACCCGCCCTGACGTGTCTTCGGAAAGACTTTTGAAGCCGTTGTCCATCGCTCGTCCCCACGAGTCAAAAGCGCCTCGCCGGGCAAGCGGCAAGGCACTTCGCATGGCTTTGACCCTACGCAACGAGAATCGCCACGGCAATCGTAAACGGCAGAGTCAAGAGTTCCGAAAAGATTTCGTGGCGATTTTGCATTCAACGTGTCCTTCGCTCCACAGAATTCTGTGAACAGATGGCGAACCCGCACGCCGTCATCAAGAATGACGGCGTCACCGGGTAGAACATTCGCGCGAAGCAGCGAGTTCAGCATTATGTCGATTCGCGCCGCCACTTCGCGCCTTTGCGCTGCAGCGTCACAGGTTTGAGTGGCCAGTAGCCCATGGGCCCGCTGTGCAGATCGTTGCCCGCATGGGCGCTGGACATCTGGCCATGCCCGGTCCCGAAACCGGCCTGAAAAGCCTACCTAGAGGTCAAGGTGCCCGCCCCGAGTTACCGCTAGGGTCGCCGCCTCAGCGCGGACATTCCCAACTTCGCCTATGAGGCATTTGGGCCCGTCACGGCTGAGCTAGCACTAGGCGCCGACAAGCGGACATTCCGAAGGTCAGCTCAGAGTCAGACTCGGTCATCGGCTCGCTGCCGCAGTCGGGATTCCGCCATCGACGCGGCGCCGATCTCATTTCCTGCTGCTGGGGAACGTCCTATTCCCCCTCGACTTCCGAACGGAAGGAAGCGGTGGTGGGCGCATGCCCGATCCACCGCCTACGTCGAGCGACGACGCTTCGCGAAATGCGTTCCTCAACGCACTGTGGGATGAACTCGAGGCTGCACTGAGTCTCGCCGCTCTTGACGACGTGCTCGACCGCCTCCCGCAGATCCAAACGTCATGCGAGCGGGCGGCCGCGCTCATCGCCAAATGGCAAGCGCGCCAAAACAGCTAGTCAGCCAGCTCGCCAATGCGCGCCTGCAAGGCCGCCGCGATCTTCTCCAGCACGGTGATGGTCGGATTGCGCACACCCCGCTCGAGGCCGGAGATGTAGGTGCGGTGCAGGCCGCAACGCTCGGCGAACTCCTCCTGCGACCAGCCCTTCTCCTGGCGTAGCCGCTTCATGTTGAGGCCGACGCGCCGGCGGATGTCCATGTCCAGAATGGACCGGAGCCGCAGCCGATTGATCTACAGACGATGAGTCTCATTTGGCTTGACTGTAGGCCGCCGCGATGGGTCATTCGCATGAGACTCATCGGATGCAAGACATGGCGCAACAGGCACAGGTTCTGGGTTCGTCTAAACCAGCGGAGACCCCTGGCGCGGTCACGCGAACGATCGGCGGCTGGCTGGTCATCCTGCTGGGCGTTTCAGGCGTCCTGAGCGCGCTCATCGCCGGCGCCTGGGCGGCGGTGATACCGACCGCGCTGATCGCGCCCCTGGGTTGGTTGCTGACGCCGGCCGGGAAGCGATGGCGTGCAGCCCAGAAGCTAAAGGTTCCGGGGTGGGGCATTGCAATCGGAGTGTTCGCGCTGATCCTGGTGGGCCAACCGGCCGTCGAGCGTGCGGAGAGCCAGAAGATCGCCGCTGACTTCGCGCACAGCGGCGAGAGCCGGATCAGCCAGGCCCGCGCAGCCTTGCAGCGCGGCGAGGCCGAAACCGCTGAGGCCGTTCTCGCGCCCATCAAATCCGCAAAGGACCCAAGGCTTGAGCCGCTGGCCGCGGCGATCGAGGTGCTGAAGGAGGCGGGCGGCGACAAGGAAAAGGCGACGTCACTGCTCAAAGGGCGCGTGCGCAACAACCCCAATGACCAGGCCCGCTACCTGGCGGCGATGTCCGACATCGTCCCCCAAGAGGGGGAGGCGTTCGAAGGCCTGCTGCGCCAGGAAGCTGAAACCAAGGCGCTGGAAGAGCGCAAGGCGGCGGAGGAGAAAGCGGAGAACGATCTCCTGGCCGCCCACTTCAGCAAGTGGGACGGCTCCCATCCCGCGGTGGTCGAAGCCGTGAAAGCGCAGATGAACGATCCCAGCTCCTTCAAGCACGTGGAGACCACGGCGCAGGGCAAGGGCGACACCATCATCGTCTATATGACCTACCGCGGGACCAACGCCTTCGGCGGCGTGGTGACCAATCACGCGACAGCGGTGGTCGACACCGACGGGCGGCTGCGCTCGATCGCGATCGGACGCTAGCCGCGGAACGGAGCGCCTTGGGGCCGTGGCCGGTTGCTGGCGCGACGGGGCGGATTGGGACGACTGGGCGGGGTGCTGAAGTTGGCGACGCGCGTGAGATTGCGCAGCGCTTGACTGGTCGAGTCCACCTGATCGTCATGGGCGCCGTTGGGAAAGGCCAGGATCTCGGCGATGTAGGCGCCGAGCAGCGGGTGGTGCTGGGGCAGGTGGACCTGTCCGGTCTCGAAGCGCGTGGCCTGCGCCAGAAACCTCGCGGCCTTGGCTTGCCCGCGGGTGGAATCGAGGACCGGGAGCAGATCGCGACCCGCTCGGAGGTCCTGCGCCAGGCTGCGGCCAAGCTCGGTTTCTTCGATGATCGTGAGATCCGCCTGCCAGCGCCTGTGCAGGGCGATGATCTCGCGCCGCAGCGTCGGGGTCTCGAAGCGGTCGCGGACGATGTCGAGCAGGTAGAAGTCGAGCCCCTTGGATCCCCAGACCGTGCCGACCGAGTAGTCGCTGGTCTCGTTGAGCGTCGAGGCCGTGTCCCAGGAGACGATGATGCGATCGAAGCTCTCCGGCGCCTGCTCGTGGTAGCGAAGCCAGTCGCGCTTGACGACGTTGCCGCTCGCGGGCGCGGGATCCTGCTGGTACTGCGCCTGGAAGTGCATCGCGCCTTGCGTGCGGCGCACCCGCTCCAGCGCCTCATAGGGCTCGCGGATCGGATCCAGCACGTCGCCGGCCTTGCGGCGGTGCACGTCGCCGACCGCCGCGCTCAGCGGCAGTTCGGCATCCTCGTCGGCCAACGCCGGCAGGCGAACGACGACGAAGTCGTCTGAGGCGCAAAGGTGCGCGGTGGCGTCGTCCTGGTGCAGCCGCTGCATGACCAGAACGACCGCCGAGCTGGCCTTGCTGTTGAGGCGGCCAACGAGCGTGTTGTCGTAGAACTCGTTGAAGCGGCGCCTTTCCGCTTCCGAGGTGGCTGCAGAGGCCTGCTGTGGATCATCGAGGATGACCACGTCGGCGCCCTTTCCCAGCACCGCGCCGCCGACGCCGGAGGCGAAGATCCGCCCGCCCAAGGTGGTCTCCAGGTCCATGTTGCGCGTGCGCTTAAACACCAGCTGCGGGAACAGGTCGCGATACCAGGCCTGCTCGGAGATCGTCCGGCGCATGAGGCTGAAATCGCGCGCCAGGCTGTCGGTGTGGGAGATCGCCAGAATCTCCAGGTTGGGCTTATGGCCGAGCAAGAACATAGGCCAGGCGACGGAGGCCATCATGGACTTCCCCGAGCGGGGCGGCACATTGATGGCGAGCCGGTCTTCAGCCCCCGACCTCACCCGCTCCAAATGATAGGCGATGTTCTCGTGATGCCAGCCGAGATGGAAGTCGGCGGCAGGCTTCGAGGTGATGAAGCACTTGCTGTAAAAGGCGACGAAGTCGGTGCGCAGCACCGCACGCTGTTCTCGGCGTCTGGCGGGATCGACCATGCTCAGGCCTCCTCCTGATCAGCGACAGGCGTCGGCGGAATTTGGCGCAAGCGGCGCTGCAGCGCCGCTTCGACGATTGCCGCATCGTCTGGATCGTCGATGTCCTGGTCGTCGGCCTCGACGAGACGCGGCGGTGGATGCGCGCCCTCCAGCCAACCAAGGAGCGCCACCATGTCGCGCGGCTTGGATTTGCGGGCGCAGGTCAGCGCGAGGAGCTCGAAGAACGTGAAGTCCTTCGGATCCCGGTTCATGACCTCGGCGGCGTTCTCACCCAAGAGCTCGCGAAACGCCTCCCTCAGATCCGGCCTCTTCTTCGGCCGGCCGCCCGGGTTGCCGCTTTGGCCGGGCTTGAAGCGATGCGCCTCCGGCGGATTGCCGCCGCGACGGCGGCGAGGTTCGGTCGGCGGCTTGCTGCTGCTCAAGGCCGCCTCCTAGCGCGCGTCGCGGGGAAGAGGCGCGTCACGCTCGGCGGCGAGCGCGTCGTAGGCGAGGCCGCTCGCCTCATGGACCGGGTATTCGCCGGTCAGCTCGCGCATGCGGCGCACCGTGGTGTCGACGAACTTCGGATCGATCTCAATCCCAAAGCAGCGCCGCCTCGTGCGCTCCGCCGCCAGCATCATCGACCCCGAGCCGAGGAACGGATCGAGGCAGATGTCGCCGAAGTTGGACGCCATGAGCAGGATCGGCATCAGCACGCCCTGCGGCTTGGTGCAGGCGTGGTTGGCCAGCGCCGCTTCCCGGTCGGGCCGAAACTGGCTGTAGCCGGGGACCGACCACAGCGTCGTCTTGAAGCCGGCCTTCGGCCTGAAGACGGGCTTCGCCGACCCAGACTTGCCGATCACCACGTACTCGGCGACGTTCATCAGAAACCCGCCGACGCCGCCACCCTTGTCCCAGGTGCAGATGTTCTTCTGCTCCAGCTGGGCGCTCCGGTGAGCCAGAAGCAGCGGATGCATCCCCTTCTGGTCGATGAAGCAGAAGGTGAGCGCGCCATTGATAAGATGTGGCCGGCAGGCCGTCAGAAACTCTTCGAAGAAGACGGCCATATCGGCTTCGGACTTGCCCGACCCGTCCAGCCACTCCTTGTGGCGCTTGCTGATCGCAGCCACGCTGGTGCCGAAGGGCGGGTCGCACGCCAGCAGCCGCGCGGTTTCGTTGGCCATCAGAGCGGCGTAGGTCTCGGGCAGCCGGCTGTTGCCGCAGATCGCGCGATGACCTGAGCTCCAGGTAAAGACGTCGCCATCCCGCGCAACAGCGTCGAGCGCCGCATCCACCATCGGGACGCTCAGCGCGGGCTTCTTTTCGTCCTTGTGCAGGATCAGATCGATTTCGCCGAAGTCCCAGTAGGCGCTCGCCAGCAGATCAGGCGCCTCCGCGAGAAGGCTTTCGAAGTCGTCTTTCAGCTTCTCGTAGTCCCACTCGCCGTCCGCATGATGGCCCTCGAGCCAGAGGCCGATCGCGGTCAGTTCGGCCGGCGTGCGGTCGTCGAGGAAGATGACAGGGACCGTCTCGCGCTTATTGAGGCGGTAGGCGGCGTAGGTGTCGTGACCGTAGATGATCTCGCCGGATCGCGCGGCGAAGATCGGGATGTCGAGGCCATGCGCGTCGATGCACTCGGCATGCTTAGCGACCATGGCGTCTTTGCGCCGACGGGTCTGACGATTGGCGACGCAGATCGCCTCGGCCGGGACGTATTCGCACGTCAGGCGCGGACGTCCGGCGGCAGGCTCGGCGAGGGTTTGAAGCTGGCCAGACCGGGTGCGCGACCTGACGAACACTTCTTGGGCCATGGGTGGGCTCCGGAACAATGGGTCCCAGCCGCGCGTGCTCGCAACCTGCCTAGGCAAGGTGAGCCCGCCCGACCAAGCACCTGCTGCTCCGGCGCGTAATGGCCAGCTCTGCTGAATGCCGCCTTTCGGGGTGAAGGCGGACCAGAAATACGATCAGCAATTCTCGATGTAAATGGGATCTTTGAACATCATCTCGCTGCACGCCAATCCTACGTCAACGAATACTCCTTCACTCCAATTTCTTGCTCGACTCTCTCTGCACTCCAAGCATTGATCACCTTGTCCTTGAGCCCGGCTGCCGGGCTCGCGCCGGTAGGGCCGACGGGGCCCGCCACGAAGGACTCGAACCATGGGAAAGAGCAGCAATCAGAGCGGCGCGGCCGAAACGGCACAGGTCGATGACCGGGCGACGAGCAAGCTCGAGGCGGTGATCCAACTGCTCCGGCGGCCGCAAGGCGCGCGCCTGGATGAGATGATGACCGCCACCGGCTGGCAGGCGCACTCGGTGCGCGGCGCCATGTCAGGCGCCCTGAAGAAGAAGCGCGGCCTCACCATCGTCTCTGCGAAAACGGAAGCCGGTCGCCTCTACCGCATTGATGACGGAGCCGGCGCGTGAGCGCCGGCGACCCGATCACCGATCAGGTTCGGGCGCTAGCGGCACTCGACCTGGAGGGCCTTCGCGCGGAATGGCGACGCCGATACGGCCCGCCTCCGACGCTGCGATCTCACGATCTGCTTCGACGGAACCTCGCCTGGCGCATCCAGGCGGATGCCTACGGAGGCATCGACTCCGAGCTGCGAAGACGTCTTCTGCAAGGTAAACAAGGCGGCGGCCCGCGTCTGCCAATTGGAGCACTCCTCGCCCGGGAATGGCAGGGGCGTCGGTACGAAGTCGAAAGGACGTCGGACGGCTTCCGCTTCGACGGCCGCGTCTACAAGAGCCTCTCCCAGGTCGCCCGGACGATCACCGGAACTCGCTGGAACGGCCCACGCTTCTTCGGCCTCCGCAGCGAGGCGGGCGAGTGACCCAAAAGCGCTGCGCCATCTACACACGCAAGAGCACTGAAGAAGGCCTGGAGCAGGCCTTCAACAGCCTCGATGCGCAACGTGAAGCTTGCGCCGCCTATGTGCTATCGCAGGCCGGCGAAGGCTGGGAGGCCCTCCCAGCGCTTTATGATGACGGTGGTTTTTCCGGCGGCGACATCGATCGGCCCGCTCTGAAGCGGCTCTTATCCGATATCGAAGGTGGGATCGTCGACGTGGTCGTCGTCTACAAGGTGGACCGTCTGACCCGGTCGCTGACCGACTTCGCCAAGATTGTCGAACGGTTCGACGCCAAGGGTGTAAGCTTTGTTTCGGTCACCCAGGCCTTCAACACCACAAGTTCCATGGGGCGCTTGACGCTCAACGTCCTGCTCTCGTTCGCTCAGTTCGAACGCGAGGTCACGGCGGAGCGTATTCGCGACAAGATCGCCCTTTCCAAGGCTCGGGGCATGTGGATGGGTGGAATGATCCCGCTCGGCTACGATCGCCAAAACGGAGCGCTCGTGGTCAACGAGGACGAGGCTCGGCACGTCCAGGCGATCTTCGCCCAGTATCTCGTATTACGGTCGGTGGCTTGTCTTCGCCTTGCTCTAGAAAAGGCCGCCATTCACCCGAAGCGCTGGGCGTCGGCGGGCGGCAGAACGATGGGCGCGGCAAATTTCAGTCGCGGCGCGCTGTTCCACCTCCTGCGAAACCGCCTCTATGTCGGAGAGATCGTCCACAAGGGTGAAATTCATCCCGGCCAACACGCAGCGATCATTGAACGTGGCGTGTTTGACGCCGTGCAGGCTCAGCTAAATGCCGGAGGGGAACAATTTGCTAGCCGGCCGGTGAAGGCGGCGCGGGCGCCTCTTCTGGGATGCGTCTTCGATCCGGACGGCCGGCCGATGTCGCCCTCATTCGCCTACTCGAAATCCAAGCGGATCTATCGCTACTACGTCGCAGCTCCAGTCGATCCCCTTTCCAGCGAGGACAAGCGCACTAGCGTGCGCCGCGTAAGCGCGCCTCTCCTGGAGGGCTTAGTCGCGGTGACGCTTGGTCGGATGTTCAATCGCGACGTTCTAGTCGAAGACGTCGCAGGTCACGTCCATCGCGTCGAGTTCGCGAGCGATCACATCGAGGTGGTGTTTCGCGCGGCCCAATCGTCGAACATCGAACTCAGCTTCGGCGACATGTTGGCACGTCTGGAGCCTGGCGAGCGCCTAGTTTGGGAAGATCGCATCGCTGGTCTACTTCGGCTGCGATTGACGACAACGCCAAGACTGCGCGGCGGCCGCACCTGGTTGGATGGGCGTCAAGACCGCCCCGGGGTCGCCCGTACCAGCGCCGGACTCGTCCAGGGCCTCCGGGCTGCCCACCGGGAACTAATTGACTGCGGCGCCTCGCCGCTTTCCGATGCAGCGACCTTTAGATCAGCGCGTGCGCCCGAGTTGCCGCATCAGCGGCAACTTAGTCGACTAGCCTTTCTAGCTCCTGATCTGCAGCGGCAGATCTTGGATGGCGAACAGCCGCCTGCTCTGAAATTGCGCACCCTCCTCAAGACCGAGCTGCCGCTCTCTTGGAGCGACCAACGCGTTTGGTTCGAAGCCCTCAGAGCAGCCCAGGCCTAATCTGAGCCTCCCAGATGCCTCGGGCGATTCCCCGCCGCCGCTCGGCCGAGCGACTCGCGAGGCGCTGAGCCCGTCGAACTGCGGCGGAGATGTCGTCGGCGCCCCACCAACAATTCCCTGTTATTTCCCCTGTTCTCAGGGAAACCGTCGCGACTTTAGGGGGCCGGAGAATGGGCGGCCAAATGGCGGGAAAATCGTCGGATCGGTCGACGAACTTCGCCCTGACCTAACGGAATGCACGTGCGCAAGCCCCGGAATGTCCGAGCTTTTTGGGCGGAAAGGGGGCGAGAGAGTAGTTATCGTGACTGCGTGGCGGCCCGGGAGGGACTCGAACCCCCGACCTTGGCTTTAGGAAAGCCCTGCTCTATCCGGCTGAGCTACCGGGCCGCGCTTTTGAAATCAGTGACTTAGCCGAGCGAAGCGCCGCCGTGTGATTTCTAGGTCACAGATAGGTCGCAAAGCGCAGCCGGAACGCCCGATTTCGGCCGGAGGGATGCCACGGCCTGAGCGCGGCGACAATCGCTAATGCCTGCACCCACCCCCCAGAGCATGCCCACGCAAGGGGGAGCTCGGCCGCCACAATGACCTCAGAAGAGCCGAAACGCCCAATTGCCGAACAGGAAGACGAAAGCGCCGATCGCCGCTCCGACGGGCGCACGCAGCATCCAGCGCAGGGCCTCCCGGATGTGACTGGCGCGGGCCTCCAAACGCGTGTGATTGTCGGTCAGCATCGACTGGGCGTGCTCAATCATTTGAATTTCCATTTCCTCCCGCGACCGGCTCTGACGCACGTCGTAAAGGAAATCGACTGGTCGATAGCCAGGCGAGTCGAAATGGTCTGGGCCTAGGCAACGCATGGCGAACCACGTCGCCCGGCTAAAAGCCGCAGCGGCAGCAAACGCGGCCAGGGTCAGAGGAGTGATTTGGCCATCTTTGAGCGAGTCGGCGGCGATGGCTGCCGCAGCCGCGGCCAGCGCTGTAGCTGCACCTGTGACGGTCGCCGCGCGCTGGTCGGCGGCAGCGGCGTAGTCGTTCTGATATTCAAGCCGGCGTTCAGCTTGAGCGAGAATCAGGCTTCGCTGTTCGTCGGTCGCGCGCGCCAAATCCGAGAGGTCCATGCAAGCTTTCCCCGAGAGGCCGCCGCCTGAGCGTCGCGATCAGGTCCGCAATACTCCTGGCCCGAGGCCAACTCCACAAGAGCAGCCGCGGCCGCAGCCTCAACCGAGTGGACCGCCGGCGAAGCGATAGCAGCCGGGCTCGCTAAGGCTCGATCTTCCGCGGCGCTGCCGGGTCGAGCCGCCTCCCTGATGCACGCCAGCCTTCTTGATTGGTGGCGGAAGGCGTTCGTCCAGGAGAACTCCGCTCCGCCTCATCGCATCAAGCTGCTGCTGCATCAGCTCGCGGGCAGCCTGCCGTTCCGTTAAGGCGACCTTGGCATCGGCCTTCCTGGCGATTTCCGCCTTGCTCTGCTGGTCAGCCGTCCAGACCCATGTTCCGGCAGCCACCACGGTGCCAAGGGCACCGGCCACGACGCCAGCGAGGCCAATCCACAGGGCGAGCTTGGCGTTACGCTGGGTCTGCTCCGACCCAGCTTTCATCTCGGCGATTGCGATAACCGCCTGATCATTCAGCGTCATCTGCAACGCTGCGCTGGCCTCACTCAGGCGAGCCATTAGACCGATGTTCTCTTCCACCCGCTCGAGGATGGCGTTTGTGTCCAGGGTTGGATTGCGCGGAATTGGGGGAACTAAGGACCGTTCGGGGCGCTCGCCCAAAATCGATCGCATATGCGACGCCGCGCGCATGTTCCGCCCGAGGGCGTCGTCCATGTCCAGCGAGGCGCTCTTTTCGAACGGCCCTTTGCGCGCCTGGACGGCTGCCCCACCAGCACGGCGGACGAAGGCCAGCCAGTCCTCTCCATCCTTTCGGGCACTGCGCCCGAAGACGGATGGTTCGTGCTCAACTATTGCCTGACAGAAGGCCTTCAGATCGGTGGGGGTGAGGGCGGCCCGATCAAGCTCGGTGAGGTGTTCCAGGCCCTCCATTCGCCACCCCATGCGCACCATCAGCTTGCCGACGAACTCCTCGTCAGATGCCGGTTCAGCGCGCGCCTTCCAGTAGGGAAAATCGATGCCATAGACGGCGCGAAAGCCGAGATCGCCCAGGTGTTCGCTCGTGACGGTGAACTTGGGCGGGAACTTCTCTTCGCTCAGGTCGTCGATGCTAACCATTCGCGCCGTCCGTGCTCGCATTCGCCGTTCATTGAAGCTCGGATTTGAGAAGCGCCGCGCTCACCATGCCGGCGCAGATCACCCTCGCCAGCCCTGCTTGAACTCGTCATCGAACCACATCTCCGCGATGTAGCGCGCTCCGCCGACGCTCTTGAAGTCGGCGACGGAAGGGTGGTGCTCATTGAGCCAGCGCCAAAAATTGGAGAAGTGAAGATCCCCTACGGGCGCGTCCGCTTGGCCGGTCGCCTTTCGCCACACATGGCACAGCGCGCGGATGTGATCCTCGCTCTCTGCCTTTTTCATTCGCTGCCCTGATGCATCATTCGCCCGATCGAAGGTAGCAGGCAGCTCGACCTAGCGCGATAGCGGCAACTACGCATAAGCCCCCGGGCAAAGCGCCGCTATGATGGACCCACGATTCACCGTTCGGCGGAGCCACGGCTGCAATGGCTGAGCATGGCGCGTATGAAGCAGCGACTCAGCGTCATGACGAGGTGGAGCAGCGCCTCGTCTGGACTGGCGCGGCTGCCAATGGAGCCTTCATCCTTGCACTGACCAATGTTGTCGCCAATGCCTCCGACTTTGCAGCGACGACTATAGACCTCCTGTGGAGCTTCTCATTTAGCGGTGCCGGCTTCGTATGTGGAGCGATTGCGATTGGGGTAGCCTCCGACCTTTACGCCGTGCGACGTCGTGAAGCGGTGGCTCAGGCCCGCCTTCAAATCGCAAATCGAGACCTCCACGCGCTACGTGATGTGCTGATGCAGGGGGCCATGCCCGACGGCCTGGCGGACCTAATGACGACCGATCACGAGCTCCAAGAGGCCGTTAAGGCTCTACGGTACCAACTACTTCAGACGGCAATGCACGCAGCCGAGGAAGCTCCTGGGATCGCCGAAAAGGCGCTCGCTGAACTGAACGAGCTCGCAACCGAAGGAGGAGCAATCGCTGGACGTTCTCGCGGCTGGCTAGTCGGCTCGCTGTTGCTCGCCGCCGCATCAGTCCTTGCGTTCGTTTTGCATCCTTGGATATCGATCTTGCTTCGCGTTTGAGCCCCTTGCTGTCGCCAGCCGCTCGTCGCAAGCTCGGATTAGTTCAGCAAGCGGCTGCAGGTGCTCAATTGCCCACTCGACCAAGAAACTCGGGTCGCCGGGGCCAGCTCGTTCGGCGTGATCATCGATCCTCCCCAGGAGCAGAACGAGCATTTCTGCGTACCTCATAGCGTCGCAATAGGAGACGATTGCTTGGGCCTGCCCTAGCGTTGCCACGGGGAAGGACCGGATTGTGCTGGCCATCACCTCGCAGTCCTTGCGTATGGGTTCCCCTACGTTCGGCTCGGCACCGACTTCTTTGAAGGTGTCGAGCATGCTGTCGGCTTTGATCCGAAGCAACGAAACGAGCTGGCTGGCGGCCATTAGCGTTGCCGCCTGCTCCTCCTGTCGCGCCCGCCTCTCGCGTCGAGCCGTGCCCTGGTCGATGGCGACAGCAGCGAGGATTGCGAGTACGGAGCCCACCGCCTGCACCATCGCAGCGGTTCCGTTCCAATCGATGTTGGTCCAGCTCCAGCTCACCGGTAACTCAGTTAGCCGCCAGCCAATTGGTCCATCGTGTCAGCGTTCTGCACCACGCCGCCGAACACCCGCCGTATGTGTTCGAGGATCAGCCGCCGAGCGGCCGCATCGATCGCACCATCGGCAAGCGCCCCCTGCATGGCGTCACTGAACTGCCGCGCCAGAAACCCCGCCTTGATCTGCTGCGCATCAGCTTGGTTCGCAATGAAGGCGCTCCAAAGCACCGTCACGATGTGTTCGAGGGCAACGAAGCGGGCGACGTCGTCAGGCCCGAAGTCGTGTTCAACGGTGGCGCTCATGCAGCACAGCTTAGCAGGCACAGATGAGTCGCCACCTCCCCGTCCTTAGCAGCGGCGAGCCGAGTCGGGTTGGCGGCGAGGCGAATGCGCAGCAACTAGCTCCCAGCGGTACCGTTGCCGGGTTCGTCGCCGCGCGAACTAGCAAATGCGCTTCGTCCGTCCAAGCCGACGATTGCTCCTCCGGACGGCTCGTCGGACGGACCCGCGGGCGGCGGCTGCCAGGAGCCGAACGCTGTCGCGAACGAAACCTTGGCCTTCTGCTCGACAGGATCCACGAGGTGACAGAGCAGCAAAGAATCGCCGTCGATCAGTGAGATCTGATGAAAGGCGAGCAGGTTAGCGATCCGCTGGGCGGGTTGCATCAGCTCAGGGTAACCCTTGCGGGCTGGCTGCCGGCCGCCGAGCAGGTTCTTCAAGCTCCCGCGGTGCAGGCCATTGCCACAGTCGCGACGGTACAGCTGCAGAAGCTGCGGTTTGGTCATGTAATCGGGATCGCGGCCCTTGAACCTGCGCTCTCCCTGCTCACCACGGCCCGCTTCGACGGATGCGACCGGATAGAAGTCGGGGTGCAGCTGTTCAAGCTTGTTGAGGATCTCGTCAGCGCCCGCCTTGCGGCTCAGTGCCCCCTTGCTCTCCGCAATATCGCCGTGAGCAACCAAGCAACCCAAAGCGATCAGCTCAACTATCATCCGCAGCTGCAGCAGGCCGAACTCCAGCACCAACTGGCGATCCATGCCCGTGCGGCCATTCGCAGCGTACTCGATCCACTGAAGGCGAGCGCGCAGTTCGTCCATGAGCGAGCAATATGTGCCCATGGCCTTGAGCTGCTGTTCGGTAGGCTCGCGCGCGGACTGGACCGGCATCACCCACCGAGGAACCAGAACTGCGCCATCGGCAGCCTGGCTTTCGTTAGGAACGCTTCCTGGGGCGCTGGCCACGCGGGCTCCGCTTGGTGGATCACCTGAAACAGGGCGAGCGGAAGCATGATCAGCGTGGTGAACTCCATGTCACCGGGATTCTTCTCATAGATGTAGCGCCAAGCCGTGAAGACCTTGGCGATCAACGGCAGCCTCTCTTCAAAGTCCGCGCGTGGCAGCGTCGTCGGCCCGCCAAATCTGAAAGCTATTGTTGCTCGGACCGGCTCGGGCAACCGGTCATACAAGTCCTTTAGGTCGTGGATGCCGCGTTTGCCGTCGGTCGGCACCGCACCCAACTTCATGATGTGCAGTGCCTTTAAATAAAGCTCCGAGGCGAAGGCGAGGCAGACAAACCCAGGTACAGATTCGCGTATCAGACCTTCTAGGCCAGGACCGACGTTTACTGAGGCGAGGCAGCGAAGCCCACCAGCGTGGAACTGCATTGCAAGGGCGAAGGCATCGCGGGCGCTCTCGGGCTCCACATCGCCCAGGAGCCTGAATTCGCGCGGCCGCCAGTCATACCGATCTTCCACGTTGAGATCCCGGCGAGGCACTAGTGTTCGGATGTGCTCATGCCAGGCGCTAGGATGCGCGCAAGCCGGTCACGGTCGCGAATTTTCTCCTCAATCAACGGCCTGATCTCGTCGAGGACATCTCCGAGGGCGGAGCGACCGTCCTCACTTTCGCTCTCGGCGAGGTCGCCAACGATCTCCACAACTGCGGTCAGCGCGCGGACATAGCCCGCGGCGACCACAAGCTGGTCACGAGGATCGCTCAGCGCCGCGATAGGATCTTCTTCAAGATCGAAGCTCACAGGGCCACCTCCTCGTCAGCAGGCCAACGAGCATCTCTCGATTCGCAAACCGGCGGTGTGACGAGCGCAATTGCTCGCCTTCTGGCTGAGAGGCCATCAGGCGCTTCAGGTTGGGATCCGGCGCGCGACGCCAGTCAGGCGAGACAAACCCAACAGGCGCCGTCGATCAGCCCATACCGCGGGCGCGCACAATCACTGGTGTCACGCCGTTTTTGGCGGCCACTTCGGCTTCGCGAACGTAAACTTCGTCTTCGGCGATTCGCCTGAGCGCGCTCGCAAGCACGTTGCGCGCGTGGTCCATGTCTCGCTCCACCTTCTTCTTGAATGCTTCGAAGTTGAGCCCCGCCTCAGGGAAGGTAGTCGTAAGAGGCTGAAGGACAGCTTCGATTTCTATCAGACGCTGGATCGCCGCATTGGCGTGGAAGACCAGAGTGCCACTCGGGATCGCCGACTGGAGGTAATGCTCGAGCGTTCGCCGATGCGGCGCGCCGGCCGCAATCTGATCGCGAGCGTGCTCATGGTTGAAGGGACCGCTCAAATCGCGATCGACTTCGCGACAGTGGTGATAGGTGTCGAAGATCGCCTGTTTGATCGCGCTATTGACGAGCGTTTTGGCCTGATCGTCCAGGGCGATCCGCCGTCGGTCCAACCGGAGAGCTACAACAACGGCAGCGAGGGTGGCAGCGGCTGCCAGGCCGCTGATCAGCACACCCCACCAGGCGGCATTCGATTGAGAAACGGCCGCTCCGAGTGTGTCTAAGCGCGAGCCTACGCAGGTCCAATCCACCCTCGCCCCCTCAGTGGCATGTCGGTCGCATTTGGCCTCTCAGCCAGGGCGCGACTTTCGAAGTCTCACGCCAGCGCCCTCGCCATTCTCGGGCTGAAAGATCACGCCCGCGGCTTCAAGCGCCGCCGCCAGCCTTCCCCGCGCCTCCGCGGTCACCGCCGGCCCTTTACCGCTCTCAAGCCGCTTCACCGTGGGGACTGAAACGCCCGCTGCGGTCGCCACATCGGCTTGGCTTAGGCCAAGGAGCGCCCGGGCGGCGCGGAGCTGTTCGGGCTTAATCATTTTGATCCCAAAAGATCATTGACTTGATCCAAAAGGATCATACTCTGATCCCAACGTATCAGAGAGCCTGGAGCGCCGCAATGAGCCAGAACCGCCGAACCTTCCTCCGCGATCTCATGACCTTGGCCTGGGGCCTGTTCCGCGCGGACCGGTCGCGCGGCTTCGCCGACGCCCTGACTGGCGCATGGCGATGGATGAAGCGCCGCGGCGAACGTGCCGCGACGGTGCCCAGCTGGGCCAAGGGAACGCACAGCCGCACCGCGATCCTCGGCTCGATGCTGCAGAGCCCGATCCGCCGCAGCCTATCTGGCCAGACCTACGCCGAACCCCGCGCCCGCGCGGCCGGCTACCTCACCTCTCGCATTGGAGCCTCAAGATGAGCGCGAAGGAACCGATGCGCAGCCTCGTCGCGCCTCAAATGGCGATGCTGGCGCGCACCGCCCTATGGCATCAGCGAAAGGCGGACCTGCTGGCGGCGAATGCGCGGCTGGAAACCGCGCGCGACGCCCATTGGTCCGCGCTCCGCCAAGCGAACGAGGAAACGCCGCCGCCCTCGGACATCTGCATCATGCGCCACGTCGAAGGCGACCGGTACCGTACGATCCACCAGACCGAGGATGAAATCCGTCGAGCCTGCGTCTGGGGCCGCACCGGGGACGACTACGCCCGCGGGGCGGAGCGGGCGCTCCGGCTAATCGGCCTGGCGAGGGCGTGGGTAAGGTACCGGGCCAAGCGGTACGAGGAACTTCGTGTCAGGGAGTTGGGTGAGGAGCGCCAGCGCGCCCGAGACGCGCTCACGGAAGCCCGGAAGGCCTTGGCCGCCACGCCCGCTCCGACAGCCGCTGCGATTGCGGAAAAGGTGGCGCTGTGCGCGCCGCTGTGGGGCAACCTTGCCCACGACAATGTATCGGACCCGCTCGCCATCGGCGAAGCCGTCGCGGGTGACGCGAGCGACGGCGACGGGCTAGCAGTCGCGATCTACCTCGACGCGCTACGGCTTGCGGAAGGCGATGAGGCCGTGTCGCGGCTGGTCCAAGCCGGCCGGGAAGCCTACGCGGCCGACCTCGCCCAAGCTGAGACCGAAGCAGCCGATCCAGAGCCAGAGACGGACAGCGACGGGTTTAGCGCGCGCGAGTTCTGGCGACAGGCGAAAGAGCTCGGAGCCTTCTTCTATCATGATCGCGGCGTGTACGGCTGGCGCTTCCCTCAGCCGCTTTCCGACGCCGCGAGAGCGCTACGGGCGCAGCTTGCGGACGACCCGTCGAAGGGCGAGGCGGTGCTCTACGTTGCACGCGCAGACTGGGAGGGCGGCGACGATGCCTGACGCCGCGCGCCCGCTCTCCGCGAACGACAACAACGCGACCCTCGTCCCCTTCAAATCGTTCGCGAGAGCCATGATCGCCCGTGACCGCGGCCAACGACGCAGGGCGAACGCCGGCCTCTGCATTTCGCGTGAAGGGGTCCTGCTGGCAGCGATCCTGGGCGCTTTGGCGGAGTGTCCGCGCAAGCGCGACCGGGCGTTTCTGCAGCGGGTCAGCTTGGAGCTGGAAGCTCTGCAGCACAGGTACGACGGCGCGCTAGGCCCGGAGGACGCTCGCCGCTTTTTCGAAGGCATCTGCCGTTCTCGCGGAGCGCTGAGGCCGTGAACCAGATCTCACTTATCAACGGCGGAGCTATTTCCTCGGTGACGGCCGAGGATGCCGCCAAGCAGGCCGCGGAGCGGGCACGTAACGCCCGCGCCGCCAACACCGTCAGGGCCTACCAGGCCGACTGGCGCGACTTCGAGGCCGCGTGTGCCGCCTTGCTGATCCCGGAAAATCCCACCGCCGAGACTGTTGCGATCTACATCGATCAGCTCGCGCGCCGTGGCGCCAAGGTCTCCACGATCCGGAGGCGCATCGCCTCGCTCAACACCTGGAGACGGATCCATAAGCTGGAGCCGCTTAGCGTGCGGGAAGAACCCCTTGCCTCAGTGCTCCGCGGCATTCGGCGCGAGATTGGCGCGCCGCCAAAGGGCGCCCGCCCCTTGGAGATTGAAGAGCTGCGAACTGTCGTCGCCGCCTGCGCCGACACAAACCAGGGCAAGCGGGATCGGGCTCTTCTACTTTTGGGCTTCGCCGGCGGCTTCAGGCGGTCGGAGATCTCGGGCCTGGATTGGGGGCGTGGCGGTGACGGGTCGGCCTACGTCGAGTTTCTTCCGGAAGGCATCCGGATCACCCTCAAACGATCGAAGACCAACCAGACGGGAGAACTTGAGCAGGTCGCCATCTGTCGTGGCGCGTACGCTGCGACGTGCCCAGTCCGAGCGCTTGAGCAGTGGCGCGGTACGTTGGCTTCGCCGGTCAGCGGCCCGGTTTTTCGGCCTATCAACCGGCATGGCGGCATCAGTGACGCGCGCCTGAGCCCGGCCGGGGTGCGCGGCGTGATCCGAGACGCGGCGACCCGTGCGGCCGAGACAGGTGGAGCCTCCCCGACTGAACTCGCCTCCGCCCTTGACGGCCTATCCGGCCACAGCCTGCGCGCCGGCCTCGTGACCACCGCCTTCGCCGCCGGCCTGGCCTCGGAAGACGTGATGCGCCAGACGCGTCATCGCGACCTAAAGACTCTGCTTGGCTACCGTCGGCACGCCACCGCATTCATTGGCAACGTGAGCGGCAAGATCGGACTGTGACCCGCAACGCCGCCTGCCTGCTGACGCTCGATAATGCCTGATTATCGGAGGTCAGCGCCCGTTGCCGCCCTCGGGCACGCCGGCGGCTCGCATGAGGTCGCCGAGAGTGCGCCCACGCAGAGCGCATGTCGCAACGACGCGATCGTAGAAGCGATGCCCAGCAACGCACGTCACCGTGCGGCCCATGGCGATCCGCGCGAGCGCTGCCTTCGCCTCTTCCCCGCCGCTGCCCCGGCCTGTCACTCGGTTCAAGAGCACCGCCGTGTCCTCCGCGTCCTGCTGAGACAGCCCCGTCTGCGGGACCATCGCAATGACGGCAGTTTCCCCGGTCCAAACGTCGAAGACGCTCGGGGCGAGTCAGATAGCGGTCCATAGCTGCACCATGATGGGTCGGAACCCGCTAGCCAAGCGAAAGCTGTTCTGCTTTCGTTCGCGCTTGTGGGGGCGAGATGGGCCATCGAAACCCGGACCGAGTGCCGCTGTCCTTTCGACGCGCGCGCTGCGAGACAGTGAAACAGATGATCGAGCAGCGGTGGGAAGTGATCGCCCGCTGTCGCGCGTGCGGACTGGAGTTACGCGCCGATCTTCGCACCATCGCCATCCTCCGAGGTCCAGGTTTCAGCCTTTGGAACCGCAACACGCGCTGTCGCCGGCGAGGCTGTCGGGGCGTGGTCGAGTTCTGCGCCAAGGCGCCAGGCATGGTCATCTTCGAGCCACTCGCGACGCCAAACCCGCGGGGTGACGTGTGACGTCCATATCACACAAGGGCTGAGATCGCGGCGAGGTCGGGACTGGCCTCTTGCGTCAGCTCGGTTCTGGCAAAAAGGTGGCCCGGCAAAGAGCATCCGCCGGGCCAGTTAGGCTGCAAGGCGGGGGGATAAATGCCCGCAGCGACTCATCATGTGTCGCCTGCGGGCTTTTTTTCAATGGTTAGCCGAACAGAGCGCCCACACTTCTTGAGCCTAATGCCGGGTTGAGCGCTGCGCCCACGGTGCCTAAGCTTGGGCTATGTGCGGCCGCTTCGACACGACGAAGTTCACCTGGCGCGAGATCCACGACGCGCTGGCCAGCTTCATTCCGGTAAAGACCGCGCCGCTGAACCTGGAGCCGAGCGACGACGTACGGCCAACCACGCGCCAGCTTGCGGCTCGCGTGGAGGATGACGGGTGGACGCTGGAGTCAAAGCGATGGGGCCTCGTCCCCGGCTGGCGGTCTGGCAAGCCGCTCAAGGACACCTCGAAGGGCAAGGGGGACGGGTTCAAGCTCACCACGTTCAACGCCCGCGTCGAGAACTTCGCCCCAGGCGCAAAGCGCTCCGCCGTGTTCGGCGACAGCTTCGCAAAGCGGCGTTGCCTCGTGCCCGCGTCGGCCTGGTATGAGTGGACCGGGCCGCAAGGCTCGAAGACGAAGTACCGGTTCACCCGCGCCGACGGCGGCGTGATCTGGTTCGCCGGCATCTGGGATCGGGTCAGCACACCCGATGAGGGTGAGTTTGGCAGCTTTACCATCCTGACCGGTCCTTCCGCCGGGCATCTCTCCGACTACCACGACCGCGCGCCGGTCATCCTGGAGCTCGACGAGTGGGGCCGCTGGCTGGACCCGGCGCAGGATGCCGTCGATCTACTGGCCGCCGTCCGCCCCGAGCGCTTCGAAGTCGCCGTGGCCGCCTGATGCGCTTCCGCCTCGTCGTCTTCGCGTTCGGCTTGGTCGCGATCTCCACGGCCGCGCACGCCGACCCCTGCAAGGCGATCTCCGACGACGGGACCATGCCCAGCTATTTGTCCGTCGGGTCGACCTTCTCCGGGAAGGTCGTGCACGTCATCGACGGCGACAGCATGTGCATTGCCGTCGGCGCCGGCCATGAGAACTGGGTCGAGGTCCGACTGACGGACTTCTACGCGCCGGAGTCTAGCTCGGCCGGCGGTCCCGCTGCCAAGGCGGCCTTGGAGCGCATTGCGCTGGGTAAGAACGCGAGTTGCGTCGCTGGCCTTCGGACCTACGACCGCGTCGCCGCACGATGCTCCATCGATGGCCAAGGCGTTGGCGATCAGATGCACCGCGCAGGCGTTAAGGAAGGAGGCCGCGCCTACCGTGGCGAAGGCGACTTCGCCCCGATCAGCCCGCGCAGCTCGACAAGCTCCGGCATGAGCTGCGCCGAGCTCCGCGCCAGAGGAGGCGCTCGCCGTGGCGAGCCCGGCTATCGCGCCGAATGGGACGGCGACGGGGATGGGATTGCTTGCGAGCCTTACAGGCGGAGGTAGGCAGCCCTTCGGAGTTGAGCGAACCAGAGCGAAGAGCCCGCCGATCGGGTTGCAAGGCGGGCTCTCGTTAAGCTCTGTTACGCCGGCTTCGCGCCCGGCGTGCCGCACTTAGCAAAGCGGCCTTTCGCGTCCTTGCACTTGCCAGCCGGCTTCCCAGGCGCCTTGCATTTGTCGGCGGCCGCAAAGGCCCCCTTCGCGTCGTGGCACTTGCCCTTGGCGTCGAGCTTGTAGGGTCCGCCAGCATCGGCGAACGCGGGCGCCGCGGCGGCGAGGCTGCTGGCGACGGCCGCGATAGCGATCAGACGAAGCATGACGATCCTCCCTGGTGGATGCGGAACCGTTTCACCGGCGGAGGCAGAGCGCAAGGCTCAGCTTAATCCGTCGCGATCCGTCCGATGTCTTTCGCTCTCCCAAGTCCGCGGATGAGATCCAGGATGGTCCGGCGCTCTGTTTGGCCAAGCCGTGCGAGAAGCAGTGCGAGTTCTAGAGTCTCATCCATCACCATCGGCTCTGGAGATGATAGCTCCGATCGGCGGAGGCCCGGCGGAAAGAAATACTCCGGCGTGACGCACAAGACCCGTGCGATCTCGTAAATGATGGAGGCGGTCACCCGGTTCGAAGCGTTCTCGTACTTCTGGATCTGCTGAAAGCTAACACCGACCGCTCTGCCGAGACCTTCTTGACTGATGCCGGCCTCGATACGCCTCTGCCGGATGCGCTTGCCGACGAGGCGGTCGATGTAGTGCGGCCCATCGGGCGGCGCGTGTCGCGACATCATCACTCCCTGGGACGGAGGGACTATCTGATGTCGGGTACGTCGTCGCCTGGTTTAGCTGGCCGTCGATAAGTCCCGCTTATCGACGGTCAGGGTTGGGCTACGAGCTCAAGAGCGGACATTCCGAATGACGGAGATGGGTGGTTCTCTGCCGTTGGAAAACGTAGCGTGCACCGATGACGGCCGACCAAATTCTCGCAACTCTGCGCGGTGCCAGCCTCGCCAGGGTTGGAGGCTTACGAATTCGGATGGACGTTCATCTTCTCCACGGGTGCAACGGTCACTACGCAGGCGCTCTGGCGGGTGCTGACAGACGGCATCGTCGTTACGAGCGAAGACCAAAATCAGCAATTCGGCTTGCCGACGCCTGTTGATGCGGGCCAGCGTGCGGCCTCGCTGCTACTTGGACAGGCCACGAAGGTCGAGGTGACACCCGTAACCAGTGATCTGCGCATCAGCTTCGATTCTGAGAGCGCCCTCGAACTCCTAAACACGTCATCGGGCTATGAAGGCTGGCATCTTGTAGTGAGAGAAGACGGGGGGACCGCCACGGAATTGATCGCCCTCGGCGGCGGCGAGTTGGCGATGTGCTGCTCCGGCTAGCGGACACTGCCGACGTGCGCGATGGGTGGGAAGCGCACCATCTCAGCTGTCCTCTGCGGCGCGATAGGTGCAGTCTACGCCCCCCTTATAACCACCGTCGCGGCACCGGCCTTCCAAGGATCGCTGCAGTAGTGTTGCTGCTGCAAAGGTGGCGACGATGACGAGCACTATGATCGCCAACCTGTTCGACCTTGAGGACACCTTGGACGGGGGGCGAAATCTCACGCTCGGCTGAGATGGAAGGCGCTCGGGAGGCCAGTAGAAAAAGGGCCGGCCGGAATCAGCTTCACGAGCGATCTGCCACAACAGTTGTGCGGCGAGCTCCGACGGTAACGACACCATCGCTCCACCCATGGACAGAGCACCGCTCCGCCGGCCGAACGCGCTGACGACGTGGAGTTGCCCGCCTTCGATGTACCATTGGCCCACAAGTCGCTGCCCACGATACGTCGTCTCGACGCGGTGCCGTTCACCCATATCCGCCCGCCCCCATTCGGCGAGGGTAAAGCTGAAATCGCCGTTCGCAATGCATTTTCACCTCCCGGCCCAGAGGCGTAGATGGAGACATTCCGAAGGTCGCTTCGGGGTGGTAGCCGGTCATTCATTGTGCCGACGGGGGATCGTCCGCCCACCTCGTTCGATACGCGGCGCGGAATAGCCGGGCGGAGGCCACCACTCCTATCAGGAGCGGACAGACGCCGAGCCCGACCGCCTCCAGCCAATCGAAAAGACTAAACTTCCAATTCAGGAGCTGACCGACCCGCAGCCCCTCGACAAGCTTCACCTTATACGCCTCCTCGAAGGTGGCGAGGCGATGCGCCAATTGATCGGCTTTAGCCATCTGCGCTGGTGCTCCTTCGCTCCGAAGAAGGCGGGCTCTCGACTTCGATCTAGCGATGCAGACGGAAGAGCTTTCGTTGTGCATCGTTGATCGCGCTGTCGGGCCAATCGACCTCTCGCAACGTCGCTGGGAGGCTCTCTCGCCTGTGATCCCAGTCATAGTAGAGCGTGCCGTGAATCCCCATCGCATCCCGTTTCAGGATCGGGCGATCCCAGATCGGTCCGAGGATTTCCGAGGCTCGATCGTCGCCAACGCGTTCGCAAAACGCCGCCGCAAGCTCGATGTCGCGGCCGTCGAGGAAGATTTCGGCGTATTCCTGATCCGTCGCCTGGAAGATGCTGAAGGTGGCGTTATCCGCGCCATCAATGATCTGAATGTTCTTCACGTGCCGCCCTCGTCATCGCGCAAGAGGTCGTCCAGCTCGTCGGGCGCCAGTCGCTTCAGGTCGGCTTCCAGTTCGCGATCGTGCCTGCGGTCATGGGTTCGACGCCCTTCTGGCGACGCCGACTGTACTGGCGCACGAAGGTGGCGACGTCGGTGGCTCGGAGGGCGCACTTTTGGTCTCGATTGAGCTTCCGGTTCACGGCTAAAGCTTAACGCAGAGGTTGAGTTGCAGAAAGATATGCTATGGCGGCGATCGAGCTGAGAGACCTGGAGGGCGGTCAGGCGCGCTGCGACTGGTTCGGCTCATCGCCGTCGTTTCACGACGCCACATTGTCGACCTTGGAGCTTCGCCAAGGGGGCGACAGCGTTCTCGTCGCGAACATTTTCCAGGCGGGGCCCGACGTCGACAGCAGCGGCTACTACGTCCAACGAAAGCACGCTGCGGTGACCTTCACCTTGAGAGGGCTGATCGAAGTCGAACTCCACGACGTGATGGAGGCGGGCATCATGTATGGCCTGGACATCGAGCGTGAAGCTGAAGGGGTCACGCTGAGTATTGGCTCAAGCTACGGCGTCTATGGTCGGATCAAGGCGAAGGTCGCTCGAATCTCATTCGCCCCAACCGACCCTGCCACTGCAATGTCCGACTAGGGTCGCGAGCGGTCCCCGCCCGGCTTCCGGCGAGCGGACGTTCGCGCCGGCGGTCCAGGGTGGAAGTGGGATGTTACCGCGGCTAGCGTCACCTTGATGAGCAGACGCTGGATCGTATTGGTGGGCGCGCCGCTGCCGGGTTCCTGGCCGTAGTGGCCTCCCTTCGGCGTGCACGGTCATCTGAGACACATTCGTATCGGTAATGATGCAGACCGCTTCGGTTGCTGGGCGCGCGGGAGGATCGCAAAGGGGCGATGTATCATCTGACCTGTGATCGCCGCCGAACCGCCGAGCGATGCCCTACGGCGGAACGATCGAACGCTGGCTTATTCGCGCCATTGCGCCCATGGTGGCGTTGACGCCGTCAGGCGTGTGCCGTCGCCGAAGCGGTCGAACCCACCTGATGCGGCGGCCCCTGGGCCCCTTCATGCAAATTCTGCGTACGGGCTGTAGCCTGCCCGCGGCGATCACATGTCGTCGGTAGGCTTCATCGCGCGTGGCCGGACCACGATCTGCACCTTCCGCATCGGCGAGGAGGCCTGTGCTTGGCTAGTGACCAAGAACAACGCCTTCTATGGCGACTACTTGACCCGCGGCCAAGCGATCGAGGCCGCCTCATTTGGCGCTCGCGCGGTGGAAGCCCGGGGCGGCTCAGCCTTGGTTTTCGAGGCGCCCGGCGACGTCCTGATCGACCACCATGCTGTCAAACCCAACTCCTGACTCGAACGGACACGCTGCTCATGAACCCTCTCGACAGGGCGCCGTTCCTGTCGCAAGCAACGTGCCGCTTTGGGCCGCCCCAGTGCTGGTTCTGATCGTCGTCGGATTGATCGTCTGGCTGCATCCCGCCCATGGCTGAGCGCACGCACGCCGAACTCGAGCGCGAGAACGCCTACCGAAAGCTGCGCCTGGCCCAACTCGAGTCTGACGTCGTCGATATCACCGCCGAAAAACCGACGTCTCACGGAGGCGCATGAGCGCCTCGCCAGCCGCCGCGCCCCGCGCCCGCCCAACCCGCTCGGCGACGGCCAATAGCCGCCTCGGGCCTAAAGGAGGCCCGCCATGACGACCTACAATCCCCGTAAACTGCAGCCCGTCCGCCGCGGTCTCACCGATCAACGATCGACCGCCGCTTCCGGGCCGCCCCACCACAAGACGCTGCTCAATGCCAGCCGCAGCACGCGCGCGTAGCTTCGGCCGACATAGCCAAACATACATCCTGCCGCCGGCCCCGCCTTCGGGGGCAGCGGATTTCAGGACGGAGGAGACTACGATGGCCAAGGGACAGAAGAAGTCCAACCGCGAGGTCCGCAAGCCCAAGCAGACGAAGCAAAAGCCGGCTGGAGCTTCGCGCGCCTTCCTCAGTTCGCTGGACCGCGCCGGGGGTGCGTCGCCCACTGGTCCAAAGCGCGGGCGCCGATGATCCTGGCCGTCGGGTGCCAGGGGTGCGCTCTGATGGTTATCGAGAACGCGTCGCAAACCGGGGCCGGGCGCGGCCGCCGCCCGCGCAACCTCTGGCCGTTCATCATTGTCCTCATGACAATTATTGGGGTGTTGGGCGGTAGGCTCATCGCTCAGCACTAGAGCCGGTGAGCGACAATCCCCAAAACCTCACGCTCCCTCATAGATGTCCGACTGGGGTTCGGGAGCGCCTGTCAGCGACGTGCCAGGAAGCGGACGTTCGGTCCGGCCGCGAAGGGTGGAAGTCGGACCTAGCGGCGCTTCAGCTTGACGGAGTGAGCGATCCGGTCTGCTCGTGCCTGATCATGCGGAACCGAGAGCGACCAGGCTTGGACGTAAGTGGGCCAGGAATAGCGCGTACGCAGAAGCCTCCCGCGAATGCTTCGATCAGGAGCGTTGCCCACGTACACGCGCGCGTAAGCCTGCTGGCTGCAGGTTGCAGTGAATACCTCGAAGTCCTCGACAGGGGATTGAACGTCGAGCCGGCAACCCGAAGGCAGTTCGATCAGGAACGCCTCGCGACCGCTCTCCAACGTTGAAGCGCCCGCAGTCCCAGCAGAAAGGGCGATACCCGCAAGCACGAGTAGTGAGTTGCGCAGGAATGCCATACCCGTCCGCCTCCATGGTCCGCATAGCAGCGTCGAGATTGTAAGCCCATCGTTGACGAAGATGATGAGCGGCCTTCGGGTCGCTTCAGGGTGGGAGCCGGACCGCCGCGCTACTGTCCCGGAGGCACTTCGCGGCGGATGATCAGCGGCGGTCCACCGTCGGCGAAGAACGAAAGATAGAGCTTGTACCGCGCGCCCGGGCGAGTTGATCCAACTGCCGGACAGGATAACCCATCTGATCCTTCCACGACGCGGTACGTAATCTCCCGACCCTTCAACTCGCGCCTGCCCTTGTGCATCTGGAGAATCTTTCCGCTAGCGAAGCCAACCCTCAACGAGCCCTCGCCTGGCACCGGTAACAATTTCTCGCTGACGGCATCCACAGTGATGACCAAATCCGCCTTTTCAAACGCCCGGCGCTCCGCATGCGGGTCTTCGATGGCTGTGCATGCAATTGCGGGTCGCGGCCCGAATGCGGCCAGAGCCAGTGTCAGCGAGGTCAGGGTCCGCAGCGACATAAAGCCAAGCATAGCAAAAGCGGCGCAAAGGTCCGAGATGGGTCGAGAGCGCCTCCGAGAACGCGTCGTATGAGCGGACGCCGGGAAGGTCGCATCGGGGTGGCGAGCGGACATTCAGCGGCGACGAACGCGCCGCGCGATCAGATAGCTCGCCATAGTCACTACGACGGCGATCGGGATCCCCAACGGGCGCCATGGCCAGTCCACCAACCACCAGGGCGCACTGATGCTTTTCTGGAACTCTGCTCGCGACATCAGCGGCTCGAGCTTTCGCACCTGCTGAATGGCGGAATACGAGCCGAAGCCAGCGCCGATGTCGGCTTGAAATACCCCTTCGACGCCCACGTATCGCTGCTGCACGCTCGCAGCGGCCTGCCGATTTTGGCAGCCTGGCCAACGCACGTAGATCGAGTTTCGTGCCACGTGGTACTCAAAGTCGCCTTCGCTCAGAAAGAGACGGCAGCTCTCGAAGTGCGTTCCGTCGAAGTAGCCTTCAGCGCGGATGAGTTTGCCATCATAGGCTCTCGGATTGGCTAGGAGTGCGACGAGTGAAACCTCCTGGGGATACTCGGCGCCGTGAGCGAGCGCAGGAGCGCACCAAGCCGTAGCCAGGATAGATGCAAGGAGGAATGCTCGGAGCATTAGGTCAGAGGAACATTTGGCTACAAGCTACGCAATGGTTTCGCATAGCGGCGACTTCATCGATGCGCCGACAAGATACCGATCCCCAGAGTCCAACGACGCCGCCTCCTTATGAACTGGCCGACAATGCGGAGATACGTATCGTGTCCTCTTATCCTCCACCCGCTTTATCCTCCACCCGTACGATTTGAGCGCCTGGGCTCTTCCATGACGTGTGGAAAGTGCTCCAAATCCCAGTCATCTGAGCGAAACAGAACTTTTCCATTCAGCAGCACCCGGTCGGTCGCGTTGTAAGGGACGGCCGCCAAAGGGATGTCGGTAGAATCCGCGATCTCGACATCATCGAAATGGTCGAGGTGGAAGTGATCCCAACGCTCACTTAGCCCCTGCAACTCTTCGATTAAGCGTTGCCTACCAGGTTCATTGACCCGAATATCAAAGCTTCCGTTGCTTTGGATGCTGACGGTGACCCTGGGCTTCATGACGCTGCTCCCGCTCAGGTGCGCATCCTATTGGTGCAGCCCATAGCCGCAAAGGGGACCTGCCGAATGTCCGCGATGGGTCGAAAGCGGATATCAGGTCGCCTGCGCAAACAGGACATTCCGGCACCAGGCAACGCTCGATAATCGGGAGTTATCGACGCTCAACCTCATTGGAGAATGCCGAGCAGCCCGCTTAATCCCCGAGGCCGTCGATCCGACTGCAACTTGTCCGCCGCCACCTGCCGCACCGTCCGGAACTTGCCCTCCTTGCTAGCGGTGCGCTTGCGCGTGATCAGCGCGTCCTCGACGTCCGGACGTCATGTTGGCCAAAATCCTGCCCGCACAGGCCAATTGCAGAGTTTCTGATGGGGACGCAACGGGAGCTACACCAATCGCCGTGCTGAGCCGTTTTTTCGGCCTTAGCGTTGATGTCTGTTTGCGGCCAACATCCGCCGGCGTGCTCAGCGTCGCGTCGGCGAGCTGCTGAAGGACTTGGCGAGAACCGAGCCGGCCGAGCGAAATCCGGTCAGGCCGCAAGAGGTATCGTCCGCCGGGGAGACAATACCGGCGCAGTCGCCCTACGCCTCCGCTCTCTCCGAGCACGGCATCAGCCGCCAGACGGCGCACAAGTTCCAGGCGCTGGCTTAATTGGGGGGGATGGCTGCTCTCTACTCCCGGGCTGGGCAGAAGGCGGTGACCAAAGCGCTCACTGCGCGACCGCAGGTCGCCCGCGTCGCTGGGCAGCAGGTGCGCCGTCTCGCACCGATATCCGGGACGGCGGGCGCGGTGGGCCTGCTTGATGCGCGAAACTAGCGCGTCGATGGCGAAGTATAGCCGACCGGCAAGCCAGAGGTAGCCTCCGCGAACAATGCCCGCGCAGGCGGCTACAGCCGCAATCCAGAGCGGCGAACCTGGTTCGAACGTCACAACTCGCGCCCAATCATCCGCTGGCGCAGCTCCTCGGCGGCGTCTTCGGACACGCGCTGACCGTCGGTCAGCGCCGCGATGGCCGATCCGGCGAAGCGCACGAACGGGCTGATACACGCCGCCATCAGCAGGTAGATGACAAAATCCGCCTTATCCATGCGCGGAAACTCCTGCACGGCCGCGCCGGCGCAGCCCGTGAAGTAGATCCAGAAGAAAACGGTCGGCCAGAACCGGATCCGCCATTCGTGGCGGGGCTCGACGACACGGAAGTCGGCGTCAACGACATTTCGATCGCTCATGACCTGCGAGAATAGCACAAAATATCCGTACGGCTGGCGTGCGCTGCTCGGGCTTCGGGCGCCTGCTGAGGATCGACGCAGCCGGGAGTTGGGCTTACCGATGTCCTCCATGCCTCACGCGGTAAGACGGGTCGATGACCGACACTGAGAACGTTGCGCTGAGCATCCGAGACGCCATCGCGCTGGGTGCGCGTCACCATCAGGCCGGTCGGCTGGCCGAGGCCGAGGCCGTCTATCGCGCAGTTCTCAAAGCCGCACCGGACGAGCCAGCGGCGAAGCACAACCTTGGCCTGATCGCACTTCACTCCGGCAGGGAGGCCGAGGCCGTCGCTCTTATCCAGGCCTCAGTCGCGGCGCGACCCGACAATCCCGAGTTCCAGAACAGCCTCGGCGCTGCACTGATCCTGTCGGGGCGACCACAAGAGGCCGAAGGCCCACTACTCCGCGCTCTCGCGCTTCGTCCGACTTATGAAAAGGCAATTCAGAGCATCGTCGCCCACGGCAGCCGCGAAGCAGCGCGCACCGCCCTGACAGCATATTTGGCCGCAGATCCTTCCGACGCGATCGGAGCTGCGATCCAGCTGGCGGCCATGGGCGCCGCTCCTCCCGCTCGTGCATCCGATGCCCACTTGCTTCGCTTCTACGGTGAGCGCGCAGAGCGTTGGGGCGAAGGAAACGGCTACCGACATGCCGATTTGGTTGCGGAGGCGATCCTTGCCGCTACGGCTCCTGGCTCCGCGATACTTGATGCCGGCTGTGGAACCGGGTTGGTCGGCAAGAGCATCCGCAGTCACGCTGGACACCTGTGCGGCGTCGATCTTTCTCCCGAAATGATCGGGAGGGCCCGCGCGCTGGACGTTTACGACGAACTCGCTGCGGGCGACCTTGTCGAATTTCTGGAGCGCGATCCGGCCGCGTTCGATGGCATCGCATCGGCCGCCACACTCATCCACTTTGGCGACTTGGCAGCGGTCTTAGCCGCGGCGTTCACAGCCCTAAGGCCCGGCGGGCTGCTGATTTTCACGGCCTTTCCTGACAATCAGAACGCAGACGGATATTCGGCCGGTGATCTAAGCGGCCGTGCTCAAGCCGGTACATTTCGACATGGACGCGAATATCTCCGAGGTGTGGCTAGGCGTAGCGGCTTCCGAACGGTCCGCGTTTGCCAGGAGCACGTGGAGATCGATCCTCAGACCGGCGAATGGGTCGCCGGCCTTTTGTTGATCTATCAACGAGCTTAGAGCGGCTTTAGGAACTGCACCAGGCACGCGCCGGGAGCACCTGTGCTCGCGAGCGTGGTAGAACCGCCCCCTCCCCCGCCGCCGCAGGTCGCCGATGCGGCGTTTCCCCCACCCAAACCGCCAAGATACGGCGTGTTCGCTGGACTTCCCCCACCCCCCGCGATGCTTCCGCTGTTTAGGCCGCCGACACCACCGGATGTGCCCCCGCCGGTCGCGCCGGAGCTATTAGCGTTGCCCCCAGCCGAGCCATTGACGTTCACGTCGCCGCCGGAGGCTAAGCCACCCGTACCGCCGCTCGCCCCGGCCCCGGACGCACCGCCACCGGCGGTCACCACTCTGCCGTCGACAAACCTCAGCGAAGAGGCGTTGCCCACGCCGGAAACCGACTTTGCCCCAACCACCACAGCTATTTGCTCGGCGGCCCCGACCAGGCGCGTGAGCTCACAATATGCGCCCGAACCGCCGCCGCCGTTTCCAGCTCCGTCGCCGCCACCGCCACCACCCCACAACACAAACTTGTAGAGGCCAGGTGCGGGCGCGGTGAAGGTATAGCTTCCGGCTTGTGTAAACTGGGCGCATTCGACCGGAGGATACTTTGGCCCTCCCATCGACTGACCCACCATACCCCTGAGTCCCAATTGCATTGCGCTTTCCCCTCTGCTGGTTGCGCTGACTAATCTTCAAAGCCGCCTTCGATCTCGACGGCGTACAGGGCGAGCCGGATGAAGGCGGATGGGTCTGCCTCTCGAATGATCCGGAAGGCGTCGCGGCCATGCTTCGCCCACAGCGCCTCAAGCTCCTCAATCTCCGCCTCAGTCATCGCGGGCGGTGGGTTGCGCGGCCTACCCATCGTCACCCCTCAGCGTCGCCAGCATCTTGCGGACGAGCGCGCGGGCCGCCTTCAGTTCCTGCGTTCGCAGGCCGTGCACGTATCGCCCGTTCGCCCTGCCTTTCGGGGCGCCTGGGCTTTTGCCGCCGTGGCGCAGGCAGCGCTTCTTGCCGCGCATGGCTGGTTGAAGACAGGACGTGCCCCGCCGCGTCCTCGCTCCGCACCGCGGCGCCTGGTGCAAGCGCAGGACCGGCGACACGAGGTTGAGGGGGTTTTCCGCGGTCGCGGACCCCGTTGAGGGTTCCGAACACGGCCTGGGCGTTGTCGCCGATGGCGGCGGGTCCGTTGGCGTAGACATATCTCACCTCGACTTGCTGCTTTCCACCGCTGCGGAGTTTGGTCTGGCGGCCTGCCGCTCGGCCGCCGCGGTCACCAAGCGGCGCTCCGCCACCGTCGGAACGCAGGATGGGCTTTGCTGAAGCATGGGCGAGCTTCGCCTTATGCTTAGCCATCACGCCTCCCCCGTGATTGGGAAGCGCCGAATTCCTGAGAATCCTGCTTGCGCGCGCGAAGCGCTTCTTCGTCTGAGCCACGTCCCCAAATAAGAAAAGGGGGGGAAATCGCATTCCTACCTCGCACACGCGTGCAGGAATCTCAGGAAATGGGGCCGATACGCCAGAATTCCTGAGAAACCTGATGTGTTCTGCGCATCGGGATTTTCTGGTCATGCCGCCCGCTCCCCCTTCCCGGACAGCTCGCGCAGCGCCTTCACGACCCGCGCCTTGCGCTCGGCTTCCGCCTGCTGCCGCTCGGCCATCAGTTCCCGCAGGCCAGGCACGATCAGCCAGGCTTTGACCACGCCGTGCACGCCTTCGGTCGTCAGCCAGCCACCAGCCACGAGCGCGGAGACGCGCCGCGCCACCTCCCACTCGCCCTGGCCGCGGAGGGCGTGTACGCCCGAGGTGAAGTCGGAGACGGTGAACCGGTCCTTCTTGCTAGTCAGGACGAACGAGGCCAGCGACCGAAGATGATCCCAATCCACGCCGTCTGCGCTCTGTTGATACAGGGCGAGCGCGTGCGGAATGGCGAATTCCCGCAGGACGCTCGCTGCGGCCTTGGCCGTGGCCTCGGAGACGGGACTGTAGACACCGTCCTTTGGATCGGTAGCCATGTGCAGGATCAGCATCAGCGACCCGTGCAGGCCTGTGAGCTTTCCGAGAAAGGCGACGAAGCTGTCGCCCAGCCCTTCCACGCCCTCCATTTCGTAAATGAAGGCCTGAAAGCGGTTTGCCTCGGCCAGCGCCTCGTCGGTCATGAGAAGCGCGGCCGGTTTCACATCTACGAGGAACCGAACCAGCGCCTTATACGCCTCGAACGGACCCTGGCTGGGGACTTCCTGGGGGCGCTGCGCCTTACGCATCATCACAGGCAGGAAGCGTTGAAGCATCCCGTCGCTGGTCAGGTTTGGAAGCTCCTCAAGCTTCCTGGGCTGAATGCCGCCCAGCAACGACGCCGAGCAGTTCTCGATGAACACGTCGCCGCGCGTAATCCGGTCGACGCGCCGCGGCCCACCATCGAAGACCTTCAGCCAGAACGCGCGATCGGCTGATGCCCCGCCACGGCCACCACCACCGTAACGGTCCATCGATCCGATCCAGCCTGCGAGCTCGTCCTGCTCGACCAGCACGCCGCGATCCTGCTTCGAAAGGATCTCGCCGAGCTTCTCCGATGTCGTGTCGTTGACGATTAGTCGTAGAGCCGACGGCGGCTTGTTTTCAGGCTGGCTGCCCGCGTCCTTCACCTCCTGCCAGCGCGCCACGTCCTTTGCGTGGGCTCTGGCGTTCTCGTTGTCGCACGCGCGCAGCGGCGCCATCGCGCCTCCGATGGCGGGCGTCTTCTTGGACGACGGGTCGCCGACGAGCATTACCCAGAGGCGCGGCCTGGCAGTCCAATCGTTCGAGCGCTTCATCTTGAGCGAGAAGCCGTGGTGGAGGGCGCCGCTGATGACCGCAAGCGCCGCCATCGCGCACGCGTTGACGTCCGCCCCTGTGCTCATGGACTGCGCCTCCGCGTAGTCCCGCAGAACCGGCGGGAGGGCGGCTAGCGGCAGGTCGGGCGTAACGAAGCGTTGCCATGGGTCGAGAAGCACCACCGGGCGTGGCCGGGGACCGTCTCGCGGCGGCGGATCACCGGCGGCGGTATCCGGGCCGGCGCCTTCCGGCTCAGGCTCTTCCGCTCCGGGCTGTGCGGGTTCGCCTTCCCATGGCGGCGGCGCCATTTTGTCGGCGAACGGATGGTCGCGCCGATCGCGCTCGCGGGCTGCACATTCCACTTCCTCGCGCCGGACGCCGGTCGAGTAAGAGAAGAGGCCGAGCGGAGCGAGATACCCAGCGCGGAGGCGGCGCATGGTATTCGCCGCCCGCTGGCGGAGCTGTCGCTGGCCATCTGCGCAGGTCCACCGGCCATCTGTGTTGTCGACTGACGCGTCATCCGTGAACCAGGTGAACGCCTCGTCCCACAGGTCATCGACAGATGGGTCGGCCTTCTCGCGCTCTTGGTATTTCCGGAGAACCTCCAGTAGCAGATTCCGGAAGTGCGTCTCGCGGCCGTTGACGACGCGGCCTTCCTCATCGCGCTCGATCTCGCCCGTGCCCGGCGGCCGGCCGGACGCGTCGAACCGCGGCCCGAAATCACCGGGGGCCAACTCGCGCAGCGCATCGAGCGACGTGAGCCGCGCCTGGTGCGGCGTCGCCACCGTCGTAACCTCGACCCGATAGCCCTTCGCGAGCTTACGCGCGGTTGGGAAGCTGACCGTCCCGCCGAGCCTCATGATGCGCGCGGCGTCCTTAACCTTCATATCGGCGCCGACGTGCGCCACGAGCGCGCCGAAGGCATGAGAGAACGCCAGGTCGTCGTCGCAGGGCTCTTCGAGCCTGGTCCAATGCTGCGAGCGGCGCTCGGGGATCAGCCCAGTGCGGACGACAAGCCCGTCATCGCAGACGGTCGCCAGGCGCGCCCTGGTTGCGTCGTAGTCCTCGTCGATATCGACTGGGCAAGCCGTCGCCACGTAGAAGGCATCGCCACCCGATCGGGCGTCGCGCGGCGTGTCGGGCAAGCGGAGAGATGCTCCCACGTAGACATTGCGCCCTCGATTGTTCGTCTCGATGGCGAAGGCCGCGGCCAGGTCCAACTCGTCCAGGCCAAACAGCCTGGCCGCGGTCAGATCGCCCTTCACGAGATCCGGAGCCCAGGCGATCTCGATCAAGGCGTCATCGTAGGCGCCGCGCGCCGGCTCTGTGATCCAATCGAGATGCTGACGGATGTGCGCAGCATTCGGTTCCGGAAAGCCGTGGACGCTCAGCGCCACCAGGAACGACGCGACGGTCTCAGCAACAGGTTCCCCCGCCTTGGCGCGGGAGTACGTCACGTAATCGACCCTGTTGCCGGCGAAGTAGACGCGGAGCGCATCCTTATCCCAGCCTCGGCCCTTCGCGTCTTCCATGTGCTTCGCGACAGCATCGCGCACGTCGGAACTCAGCACTCGGCTCGCGCCGTCCATATCGGCGGCCACGCTCAAAACTCTTCCCCGCGTTGGTCCCGCACCGCGTGCCGATAGGTGCGCTTAGGCCTTGCTCCGTCCGTCGGCGGCAGCGAACGGCGTGGCTGCCTCGCCGCGAGCGCCTCGGCGTCCTCCCGCGCCGACACCATTAGCGCGCCGAGTTCGTCCAGATGGGTGAGCGGCACACGCACGCGCGCAGTCTCAGCCTCCATGCCGCCCTCGCACGGCGTCAGCTGGGTAAACTCAGCCGTGAGGCCGAAGATGGTGGAGACCAGGCGCACACGAACGGCGTGGCCCTCGCCGAACCGGATGAGGCGCGAGCTGAAGGCGGTCATGCAGCCGCACTCCTGTTCGCCAGCATCACGCCAACGGCGAAGTCAGATCCGGTCGCGGCGGGGAACGTCGCCAAGCACGCTTCCCTCATCGCCGACGGAGGTCGCTCGGCTGCGCGGTAGGTGGCGATCCAATCGGCGATGTCCCGGCGGAATTGAGCCACGGTAGCTTGGCTCATCGAGCTCCTCCCGCGAGCAGGTCGCGCGAGAACAAGGACAACATGCGCGCCTCGTTTCTCAGCGACGCGCGTTCGTCCGGGTCGAGCGCCGCTTCCGCCTGGGCTCGGGTCTGCGCCGCCAGATTGTGGGCAATGGCGCCGGCCCGGCTGGCGATCTGCCGGACGCGGGCTTCTTCTGGCGCAGCTCCTTGCAGGCCGGCGGGTCGTTCGCTAGATTTCCAATGCTTCAGGCAGCCAAGCTGAGCAAATCGGAGGGTCCCTCGCCGCGTATCGCCGGCTTGGGGCCTTCCTTCGTTTTGGGTCGCCATTTGGGCTTAGGCCGCGATCGCTCGCGTGCGGGGAAGGCTGGCAATGCGAGCCAAGACTTCGTGTTCGTAGTAGCCGACCCTCCCCTCACTCACGCGCACAGGACTCGGCGCTTCACCGCGCTTCACCATCCGCTGGAGCGTGCGGATCGACACGCCGTAACGGTCGGCGACCCAGCCCGGGGGGCGCACCCGTAGTTCGACGTCTTCAGTCTGTGTGCAGCTCATGACTCCCGATGTCCTCTAATGACGCGCCAAGGACGGCGCTCAACGGGAGGACGTTGAAGGAAGTCACGACGGCTGTGGGGGAACGAACAACCGAAAGCTGCGAACGAACAGTTCGCCAGTCTAATCTTGCCGTGCTTTGAAGCCTCCGTTTCTTCGAATGGCGTCGACTGAATCGTCTGTGACGTTCCAGTTTTGCTCGCGCAGCATCAACTTAAGTTCTGACCTGATCTCTGCCTCGGCTTCGGCGTCGCCGCCGCGTGCCACGACCCGCTCGCGAGCAACGCTGTTGACGTCTGGCGCGAGGAGCCATTTCCGAGCCGAGCGATTTTCTCGCGGAACATTGGTCGCGCCCTCGGCGGACGGCGCCTCAGCCGCGAGGTTGTCACTGACCGGCGCTGCGTCGAGGGTAACCAGGTGCAGGTGCGTGCCCTCCGCGGCCGCATTGGTCCGCGCAGGGAAGGCAGCCATCACGCCTTGCCTGCTGAATCGCATGTTCACGTGCACGCCGGACATGGGTCGTCTGGCCGAAGTCTCCCGACGGTCTACCCACCCGGCCATGCGAGCTGGCCCATCCTCGTAATGCAGGTGTTGCCAGTCTGCGGCCGTGAACTCGCGGGTCGATAAAGTCGCATCGCGCGGCTCCGCCCACGCCTGGACGCTCCCGGACAGGAGCGCCAGACGCAGCGCGTCCCCAGGCTTGGGCTCCATGAGGTCGGCGCGCTCCTCCTCGTCCAGGAGCTCGATGATCCCGGCCACGACGTCAGGCCGATCGGAGCATTTTGGCGAGCGCCCATACTGGAGGTGCGCGCCGATCGCCTCAGGGGAGCGAAACGCGATCCAGTACATCGCCTCCGCGTAAGACCACTCCGGCTTGACCGTCAGCGCCTTGAGCCAGTGGTTGTCACCGTGGCTGAGCCCCGCGGCAGTCACGCCTGGGCTCCAGCGTTGATAGGCGTCACGTTCGAAGTTCGCTGACGCTCCCCGGCGATCTCGAGCAGCAGATCTTCCCAGGCCGCCAGCGCGCGGCGCTTTTCCGCGGCATAGGTGTTCGCATCATAGTGGGCCGCCGACACGGCCGACCCGCCGCCGCTATCCGAGGTGTGGCCGAGCACCTTCGAACGAATGAACGGAAGCACGCCGATCCGCTCCGAGGTGAGCGCGGTCGAACCCGTGCGCCGAAGGTCGTGCGGCGTGACACCCTCAATCCCGAGCGCCGCCGTCAGCTCGGTCATGGCGTGGTTGAGACTGTCGGGCCGAAAGGGGCTATCCGCCTTGTGGCGGGACGGGAAGACGTGTGGCGGCGGCTTCTTGCGGTCGCCCTTCGCCAGCGTCAGCGCTTCCTTGATCAGTTCCACCGCGCGGGGCGGGAGGGGCACGAGGTGCGGCTTGCCGTTCTTCGAGCGCTCTCCGGGGATCAGCCAAGTCGCCTCATCCAAATTAAGTTCGGACAGCGCCATGCCGGCGACCTCACCCCGCCGCTGCAGCAGGACCGTGGCGAGCTGCAGCGCGATCCGCATGGGGCGGCCGATAGTCACCAGCTCGCCATCGCCTTCTTCACCCTCTTCGAGCGGCAGGCGAAGGTTGTTGGGCCAGCGCTGGAGCGTGTTCCACCAGAGCTTCAGCTCGTCGTCGGACAACACCCGAGCCCGAGCCTTCTGGTCAGCCGGCTGCGGCAGGCCGAGCGCTGGGTTCGTCTCCATCAGCTCTTCGGCGATCCCGAAGGAGCAGATCTGCCGGATGATCGCATGAGCCTTGTTGGCGCGGGCGCCGATGCCGCCCTTGGTCATCTCGGTCAGGAGGTTGCGCACGCCGCGGCGCGTCAGGTGGCCAAGCTCCGTCTTGGCAAGGCGCGGCTTGATGTGCCGCTTGTAGACGGCCTTCTCGGTCGCGAGCGTGCTGGCCCGCTTTTTCTTGTTCTTCGGGCGCCAGGTGCCGGCCTCACACGCCTCGAAGTACGAGTCGGCCAGGTCGCCGAACGTCTCGATCTCACGCTCTCGCGCGGCTTCCTTCGCGCGCCGCAGGTCGGCGGCCGGGTCCTTTCCGTCGGAAATGTCGCCTAGAACCCTGATCGCCTTGTCGCGCGCGTCGCCCAGGTCCAGCGAGGGGAAGGCTCCCAGCGTCATCCGGCGCTGCTTGCCTGCCAGGGTGCGGTAGCGGAACGACCACACCTTCCGGCCAGCCGGCGAGACACGCAGCTCAAGGCCCGCGATCTGCGCATCGGGATAGGCCGCCTGCCGCCCTTCAGTGGGGCGCACAGACTCCACGAACTTCGTCGTGAGCTTCGTCGATTTCGCCATGTTCTCAGCCGCCAAGCTGTAGCCTCAGCGCTGTGACCTAGCCGGGATCTAGGTCCCAGATAGGTCACAGAACGCTGTCGCTTGGTGTTATCGCATGGCGCAGGTTGGCGCGGAATAGCCCTGATGTGCAGAGGGTTGGCTACGACCTAGGTCGCGACAGCCGACGACAGGAAATGTCAGGGTAATGGCTTTAGGAAAGCCCTGCTCTATCCGGCTGAGCTACCGGGCCGCGCGTGGAAATCGGCGCGTCTTGCGCTCGATCCGATTTCGGCCGGAGGGATGCCACGGGCGCGGCGCGGCGCCAAGTCGCCTTCCGCGGGAACAGCGGCGTCGCTGTTCGACGCAACCTTGATAGACGCCCTTAATGTCCCACGATTTGCGAAGCGTTGGCGGAGGCCGGCGTGGCTGCGTCCCCTGTAGGACAACGCCTAAGTGATGCTGCTGGTCTCGACGCTATTCGGCAGCGGCAACTCGGTCGCGAGCCGCCTGGCGGTGGGCGAGATCTCGCCGATGACGCTGACCGCCAGCCGCTGGGCCATCGTGCTGGCGGTGCTCTGTGTGTTCGGGCGCGACGCCATACGGGCCGGCGCAGGCCAGCTTCGGGCGCGGTGGCGCACGATCCTGCTGATGGGAGCGTCCACGCCACCTATTACGCCGCGGGGCACATGACGAGCGCGCTCAACATGTCGATCCTACAGGGCGCGATGCCGATCATGGTTATGATCGGGGCGCTGGCGGTGCATCGCACCAGGGTCCGCCCCGGGCAGGCGTTCGGCGCCCTGCTCCCCACCGCCGGTGTGGCGATCGTCGCCGTCCACGGCGACCTGCACACCCTCATGAAGCTCAAGCTCAACGCCGCGACCTGCTGATCCTGCTGGGCTGCGCACTCTACACCGGCTACGCGCTGGCGCTTCGCGGGCGCAAGGAGGTTTCCAGCATTTGGTTCCTGGCCGGCCTCTCGCTGGGCACCCTGGCGAGCGCGCTGCCGCTGCCGGCGGGCGAGGTCGCGCTCGGCCGCCGGCGCCCACCGGCCGTGGCCTGTCGATCCTGATCTATGTGGCGATCGCCCAATCGCTGACCTCGACCTTCGCCTAGGTGCGCGGCGTGGAGCTGATCGGCCCTACCCGCGCCGGCGTGCTCGGCAATCTGCTGCCGGTGTTCGGCGCGGTGACCGCCGTGGTGGTGATCGGCGAGCCGTTCCGCCTGCACCACGCGCTCGGCCTGGCTTTCGTGCTGCTGGGCATCCTGATCGCCGAGGCGGTCGCGCTGCGGGCGATGCGGACCTGAGACTTCAGCGAACGCTGGCCACCACCACGGGATCGTCGCTCCAGCCCGCGCCGACCGCCTGGCCCAAACGAATGTAGGCGAGCGCGGAACGGGTGCGGGCGACCGCCAGGTTGTCCTCGTAGCCGGCCAGCGTGCGCTCGGCGTCGAGCACGGCGAAAAACGGGTCGGCGCCTTCCTGGTAGCGCAGGCGCGAGATCTTCGCCGCGCGGCGGGCCGCGTCGACGGCGATCTGCAGGCCCCGCTCCGACTGCAACGCGCCGGCCAACTCGGAGATGGCGGTATCCATGTCGCGCGCGCCGGCGAACACCAGCTTCTCGTAGTGGGCGAAGTCGACGTCGGCGCCGGCCTTGGCCGCCTCGAGCCGCAGCGCGTTGCGGCGGAAGTCGAGCGCCGGCCAGTCGATCCGCGGGCCCAGCGTGAAGGAGAAGCCGCGGTTCATGTCGAGCTCGGCGAACTGGCCGGCGATGCTTGTCGCCTGGCCCAGGAAGGTGAGCCTTGGCCACCAGTCGACGTGGGCGGCGCGCGCCCGGGCGCGGGCGGCGTCCAGCTTCGCGGCGGCTTCGCGGATGTCCGGCCGGCGGCGCAGCAGTTCCTCCGGCGTACCGACCGCGAGGCTTTCCGGCGGCGGCGGCGGCGCGCCGGTGGCCTGCAGCGCGGCCTTCATCTCCGGCGTCAGGCCGTAGGCGAGCACGTCGAGCGCGGCCAGGCTGCCGTCGATCTGGGCGCGCAGCAGCGGCGCGGCGGAACGGGTGGATTCCAGCTGCGCCTGGGCGCGGGTCACGTCGAGCGGCGTGCCGCGGCCGGCGTCGAACATGACCTTGGTCAGGCGCAGGCTCTCGGCCTGGGCCCCGGCGTTGGCCTCGACGGCGGCCAGCCTCGTCTGCGCGCCGCGCAGTTGTACATAGTCGGCGGCGATCTGGGCGGCGATGGTGGCCATCGCGCCGCGGCGCGCTTCCTCGGCGCCGAGCGCGTCGAGCCTGGCGGCCTTGGCGCCCTCGCGCAGCCGTCCGAAGACGTCCACCTCCCAGGCGACCTCCCCGCCGGCGCTGACGAAGCCGCCCTGGCGGTCGAAGTTGGCGTCGCGGGCACGGCCGCCGCCCAGGCTGAGGCCGCCGGCGGGCAGCAAGGTCCAGCCCTCCAGCTTGGCGAGGGCGCGGGCGCGCCGCACCTCCGCCTCGGCGGCGCGAAGGTCGCGGTTGCGGCTCAGTGCATAGCCGACGATCTGGTCGAGCAGCGGGTCCTTCAGGCCGGCCCACCAGTCTGCGCGCGGGGCGGCGCGGTCTAAAGGCAGGCTTTCGGCCAGCGGCAGGCTGGCGGCGAGCGGCGGCGCGGGCGCAGCCGCCGACGGCTCGGCGGCGAACGCCGGACCAGCGGCCAAAGCCACTGCGAGCAGGCTTGCGAGGGTGCTGCGCATGGCGGTCCTCCTCATTCAGCCGGCGCGACGCGGGGCCCGCGCAGGCGCAGTTTCGGGGCCAGGCGCGAGAGCCTGCGGGTCGCGACGTAGAAGGGCGGCGTCAGGATCAGGCCCAGGATCGTCACCCCGATCATGCCGGCGAACACCGCCGTGCCCATCGCCACCCGCTGCTCGAAGCCCGCGCCGGTGGAGAAGACCAGCGGCGATACGCCGAGGATGAAGGCCAGCGAGGTCATCAGGATCGGCCGCAGCCGAAGCCGGGCGGCCTTGACCGCCGCCTCTTGCGGACTGAGCCCCTCGTGGTCCTCGAGCTGCCTGGCGAACTCGACGATCAGGATGGCGTTCTTCGCCGCCAAGCCCACCAGCACGATCAGCGCCACCTGGGTCAGGATGTTGATCTCCAGCCCCCGGATCAGCAGTCCGGCCAGCGCCCCCAGGGTCGACATGGGCGCCACCAGCAAGACCGCGATCGGCATGGTGACGCTCTCGTACTGGGCGGCCAGCACCAGGAAGACGAACAGGGTGGCCAGCAGGAAGACGCCGAGTGCGCCGCTGGCCTCCGACTCCTGGAGATAGGCGAGCTCGCTCCACTCGTAACCGAATCCGGCCGGCAGCGCCTTTTGAGCCGCCTTCTCCATCGCCGCCATCAGCTGGCCGGACGAGGCGTGCGGCGCCGCGGCGGCGCTGATATCGGCGGCCGGATAGAGGTTGTGGCGCGGGACCCGCGACGGTCCCGTGGTGTCGTGCACGCTCAGCACGCTGGCGAGCGGCGTCATCTGGCCGGCGATGTTGCGCGCCCACAACCGGTTCAGGTCCTCCGGCGTGCGGCGGAAATCGCCGTCCGCCTGGGCGGTCACGCGGTAGGTGCGGCCCAGATAGTTGAAGTCGTTGACGTAGGCCGAACCCAGATAGACCTGCAGCGCGTCGTTGATCTCCGACACTGGCGTGCCGGCGGCCTCGGCCTTGTCGCGGTCGACGTCGACCTTGAGCCTGGGTGTGCGCGTCTCGTAGGGCGTGAAGGCGAAGCCGACGTGCGGATCCTTCATCATCTCGGTGATCACGGCCTGCGAGGCCTGCGAGAGCGCGGCATAGCCTTTCCCGTCGCGGTCCTCGATCATCATCTTGGCGCCGGCGCTGGACCCCAGGCCGATGATCATCGGCGGGCTGATGACCACCGTCACCGCGTCCTGGATCGGGGCCAGCGCCTTGCGCAGGTCGGCCTGGATCGCCTTCTCCGTGCGCCCGTTGTGCGCCCGCTCTTCGGCGTCGGTGTAGGGCACGAAGATGGTCGCCAGATTGGTCGACTGCGAATTGGTCGCCGCGAAGAAGCCGACGAAGCTGACGTCGTGGGTGACGCCGTCGACGCTGCGGATGCGCTTGGCTGCGTCGTCCACCACCGCCCGCGTGCGCTGCAGCGAGGCGCCTTCCGGCAACTGCACCAGCGCGATCGCGTAGCCGCGGTCCATGAAGGGGATGAAGCCCTTGGGCGTGGCCGTCAGCGCCCCGCCGGTCAGCAGCAGCAGGCCGGCGTAGACCGCGCCGACGATGCCGATGACGCGGACCGTCCGGGCCGTCAGCGCGCCATAGCGCTCGCCCAGCCACTCGAAGCCGCGGTTGAAGGCGCCAAAGAAGCGCGAGAGCGGGCCGTGGCTCTCGTGGCCGCTATGCGGCTTCAGCAGGATGGCGCACAGCGCCGGCGAGAGCGTCAGCGAGACGAAGCAGGAGATCAGCGTCGCGCTGGCGATGGTCAGGGCGAACTGGCGGAAAAACTGGCCGGCCACTCCGCCCATGAAGGCGGTCGGCAGGAAGACCGCGGTCAGCACCAGGGCGATGGCGATCAGCGCCCCGCCCACCTCATCCATCGAGACGCGCGCCGCCTCCTTGGGACTCAAGCCTCTGGCGATGTTCCGCTCGACGTTCTCCACCACCACGATGGCGTCGTCGACGACGATGCCGATCGCCAGGATCAGCCCGAACAGGGACAGCGTGTTGATAGACCCGCCGGTGACCGAGAGCACGGCGAAAGTGCCCAGGATCGAAACCGGGATCGCCAGCACCGGGATGATCGCCGCGCGCCAGCTCTGGAGGAACAGGAAGACCACCAGCACGACGAGGATCACGGCCTCGAAGAGCGTGTGCTCGACCTTGTCGATAGAGGCGTTCACGAAGCGGGTGGTGTCGTAGACGATGTCGTACTTCAGCCCCTGCGGGAAATCCTTCGACAGCTTGGCCATGACGGACTTCACATCGTCCGCGGTCTGCAGGGCGTTGGTTCCCGGCCGCTGGAAGATGCCGATAGCCACGGCCTTCTTGCCGTCGAGAGAGGCGTTGACCTGGTAGGTCTGGGCGCCTAGCTCGACGCGGCCGATGTCGCGCACCCTCACCAGCGCCCCGTCCGGGCCTCGGGCCACCACGACCTGGGCGAACTGCTCCGGATCGGCCAGCCGACCCGGCGCCTCGACCGTCATCTCGTAGGCGGAGCCGCTGGGCTGCGGCTCGCCGCCCAGGGAGCCGGCCGCCACCTGCACGCTCTGACGGCGCAGACCCGCCAGGATGTCGCCGGGCGAGAGGTTGAGGGCGGCGATCTTCTCCGGGTCCAGCCAGATCCGCATCGAATAGTCGGTGCCGCCGAACACTCGCGCGTTGGCCACGCCCGGCAGGCGCGCCAGCTCGTCGCGCACCTTCAGGCTTGCGTAGTTCGAGATGTAAAGCGGGTCGTAGCGGCCGTCCGGCGAGGTGAGGTGCACGACCATCAGGAAGGTCGGCGCGCTCTTGTCGACGACCACGCCCAGGCGGCGGACATCTTCGGGCAGCCGCGGCTCGGCCGTGGCGACGCGGTTCTGGACGAGCACCTGGGCCTTATCCAGATCGGTGCCCAGCTTGAAGTTGACGTTGATCGTCAAGAGGCCGTCGGCGGTCGACGAGGAGGTGATGTACATCTGCCCTTCGACCCCGTTCACCGCCTGCTCGATGGGGGCGGCGACGGTCTCGGCCAGGGTCTCCGGGCTCGCGCCCGGATAGCTGGCGGTGATCGAGATCGTCGGCGGCACGACGTCGGGGTATTCCGACACCGGCAGCCTGGGCATGGCCATCAGGCCCAGCAGGGTGATGAGGATCGAAAGCACGGCCGCGAACACGGGCCGGTCGATGAAATAACGTGGCAGGCTCATCGCCTTCCCTTTCGTGGAGCGCGGCCGCCTCAGCCCTGAGGCGCGGCGGCCTGGGCGAGCGATGCGTTGACGTCCTGAATGCGGCCTGCGGCCGGCTTCACCTTCTGGCCTGGCCGAGCGAACTGCACGCCGTGGATCACCAGCCTGTCCTGCGGCTTGAGCCCGGCGCGGATCACCCGGAGGCCTCCGGCGACGGCCGGCCCGGTCTCGACCTGGCGGTACTCGACCTCGTCGGCGCGGTTCACCACCAGCACGAACTTGCGGGACTGGTCGGAACCGATGGCCGCTTCCGGCGCGAGCAGCGTCGGCTTCGGCGCGCCGAAATAGATCCGCACGCGGGCGAACTGCCCAGGCGTGAAGGCGCCGTCAGCGTTGGCCGCCACCACCCGTCCGCGCACCGCCCCCGTGCCGGCGTCGACGCGGTTGTCGATGAAATCGACACGCGCCGGATGGGCGAACTGGCTCTCGCCTTCGAGCTTCAGGAGCGCGTCGTGCGCGCCGGAGCGCGTCTCCGGCGGCAGTGCGCTGTCCGGCGCGGAGAATTCGAAGTGGATCGGATCGACCGATACGATCTGGGTCAGCACCGTCTGGCCGCTGGAGACCAGGTTGCCGGGGTCGACGCGACGGTCGGAGATGCGGCCGCTGATCGGCGCATAGACGCGGGTGTAGCCGAGATCGAGCGCCTCGCCCTGCAACGCAGCCTGGGCGCCCGCGCGGGCGGCGATCGCCTGGGCCTGCGCCTCCCTGCGGCTGTCATATTCCTCGGTGGAGATCGCCTCAGCCGCGCGCAAAGTTTCGGCGCGCTTCAGCTCGCTGCGGGCGCGCTCGAGGCGGGCGTCAGCCTGCGCGAGCTCGGCCTTGGCCTTGGCGGTGCGCGCCTCGAACGGGAGCGGATCGATCGTGAACAGCAGCTGGCCCTTGCGGACGTACTGGCCGTCGGTGAAGTGCACCGCGCTCAGGTAGCCTGAGACGCGCGGCCGCACATCGACCGTGTCGACCGCGACGAAGCGGCCGGACTGTTCGGTCCAATCGGCTTCGGAGCGCACCAGGGGGTGGGCGACGGTGACGGTCGGCGGCTGCGGCGCAGGCCCCTGCGCCTCGGCCCGTGTGCACCCTTCAAGCAAGCCAGCGGCGCCCACCAACGCGGCTGCGGCGACGAACAGGCTGCGCCCGATCCGCTCTGACATTGTAATTTCCCCGTCCAGATCCATATGACGATCGTCATATATGATGACGCGCGTCATGTGGGATGACGATCGTCATGTGGCGTGGCTCAGCTGGCTTTCAAGAGAGGCTGTCGAAGTTTTTGCTGCAATGCAGCGACCCATTGGCGATAGGCGCCGGCGGGGGAAGTGCTAAGACACGGAAAAAGGTGAGGAACGCTGTGAACTCGATGCTGAGCCGAAAGGAAGAGACGCGACGGCGGATCGTCGACACCGCGGCGAGGTTGTTCCTCGAGAAGGGCGTGGATCGCGTCGGCGTCGACGAGATCATGCGCGAATGCGGCCTGACCCACGGCGGCTTCTACGGTCACTTCTCAAGCAAAGAGGCGCTGATCGCCGAGGCCTGCGAGGCGGCCTTGGACGAGTCCGTCGAGCAGTGGATGCGGCTATCCCGCAAGCTGGGCGACGACGCGCTCTGGAAGAGCTTCCTCGAGATCTACCTGAAGGGCGATCTGACCTCGGAGAACAACCCCGCCTGCCCGGCCGCCATCCTGGGCGCCGACGTGGCGCGCCGACAGGAGACCATCCAGGCCAGCTTTGTGGCCAAGACCAACGCCCTGATCGACAAGATCGCCCAGGAATCGGGATCGAACCGCAGCCACGCGATCCTGACCTTCGCCGCAATCATCGGCGCCACCTCGATCGCCGCTCAGGTCGGTCAGGACAAGGCGCTGGCCGCCGAGATCCTCGACACCACGCGTAACGAGCTCCTCAAGTGTCGGCCGCAGCGGCGCCGCAAGGCGTCCGGCGGCGAGGGCGCCGGCTGACCGCAACCGGTTTCTCGTTTCAGGCGAGCGGTTTCCCCTGACGCGGCGCCTGTCTTGCTCCTGACAGCCCAGGCTCAATCAAAGGGTGTCAGGACGGGACAAATGACCAACAAGTTTCAAAAAGAACTGGTCGCTTATTCGGTGCAGAAGGTGGGCGACGGCTGGCGCTGGCGGGTCTATGGCCCCGGGGGCGTGGTCGTCCTACAGGGCATCGAGACCACCCAACGCGCCGCCGACCGCCGCTCGAGCGACGCATTCTGGCGCCAAGCCGACCACAGAATCGCCGCGTGACTCGCGCTGCATCAGGGCATGCGAGCCTTGACCGTGAGCACATGCTGACTGGCCTCGTCATATCGACGCCGGACGATCCCCTGCCCTATCGCGTCATTGTGCGGTGGAACGGGGATCTGATCCGCGCCCTGCCAGTCGGCAGCGCCGGCGAGGGCCAGCGCAAGCTGGTCGAGCTGCTGCAACGTGAGTCGCAAGGGGACGACCGCGCGGCCTGACAGGCCGAGGGCGACGAACGGGCGCCGCGGCTCCAAAACATCCTGAGCGTGCAGGATCCTATTTCACGCGCAATTCCCCCGTGCGGCGCGGAACCTGAAGCGTGAGCGAAGGGTTGCAGAAGAGCCCAGGATCGCTGCCGGGCGTGCTGGGGGTGGCATGGATCTTACCGGCCCATCTGTTGCGGGATCCGACCGAAGAATGGACGCCGCGCCAACCGTCAGCGTTGTCATTCCCGCCTTCAACGCGGCCTGGAGCATCGCCGCGACGATCCGTTCGGTGCAGGCGCAGACCCTTGGCGACTTCGAAGCCTTCGTGATCGACGACGGCTCGACCGACGACACCGCCGAGCGGGCGACCGCAGCCATCGGCGACGATCTCCGATTTCATCTCATCCGCCAGCCGAACGGCGGCGTGAGCGCGGCCCGCAACCGTGGCCTTTCCCTGGCCGGCGGGCGTTACATCGCCAATCTCGACTCCGATGACATGTGGCGACCGGAGTTCCTGGCCGAGTTGACCGCGAGTCTGGAACAGGCGCCGGACGCGCCCATGGCCTTTGCGCGCTCGCTGTGGATCAGCCGCGAGGACGCGCCGTTGGCGCCGCCGCCCGAGCCGCTCGGGCGGCCGGTGACCTTTCGAGAGATCCTGCTCTACAACCCGATCGGCAACGGCAGCGCCGCGGTGATGCGGCGCGCGGCGGTGATCGACTGCGGCGGCTGGGACGTCCGCCTGCCGCGCGAGTTCGGCCCGACGGAGGATTGGCTGCTTCAGCTGCAGCTCGCGGCGCGTGGCGAAGTGATCGTCGTCGACGCCCCCCTGGTCTACTACCGCATCACCGAGACGAGCGCCTCGGCCTCGCTGGAGCGCTCCGCCCGCGCCGCCCTCGAAGTGGTGCGCCGGCTCCAGACCGACGGCCCGCGGTTGCCACGCCTCGACTATTGGCGGGCGCGCAGCCTAGCCATGATCTGGCTGATGCGCCGCGCCAAGCGGACCAATCGCCGGCCGCTGATGGTGTGGCTGGCGACCCACGCCTATCTGCGCAATCCGGTCTGGTTCATCGACCGCGAGTTGCGCGAACCGATCGTCAGCACGCTGCGCAAGGCCGCCCGCCGGCTCGTCCCGAGCAACAACCGCAGCCGTAAGGTATCCCGCAGAGATTCTTCCACCAAAGCGGGAACCGTGGCCATCACCCCCGAGTCTTAGGAAAAGCTGGGTTTGCTGGGTTCCCGCAAGGGGATGCTGGTCACGTAAGGGGGCGCGTGATGCCTTCTGCTCGTCTGTCCGTCACGCCTTTCGCTCCAATCAACGGAAGCACTTACAACCCCGGGTCGTTCGTCCTGGAGAACATCTCCACAGACGGCGCGCAGCTCAACACCGTCACGATCGACCTCAGCGGCTCGGTGTTCGCCGGCATGATCTTCGACCCCGCGGGCGGCGCGGGAGACAACGTCGCCAAGGCGTTCACCGTCGACAGCCAGTCGGGCACTTTCACCCTCGTCAGCGCCACGCCCGGGAACGGCAGCGATGCGCTCGGCTACAAGACGCTGACCCTGCAGTTGCAAGGCTTCGACCCAGGGGAGTCCCTGCAGTTTTCCATCGATGTCGATCCCGCCAGTATCAAGGGCACCAATTCGCCCGGACCCGGCGAGTCCGGCAGCGTCAACGGCCTCGAGCTCACCGGCAGCCAGGTCAGCTTCGGCTTCACCGGCGGACAAGGCCTCAGCAACGAGATCTTCAAACAGGCCAACGCGGTCGGCGGCGGCGTGGTCACGGTCCAGGCGGGACTGCCCGTCACGCCGACGCTCAGCGTCAGCGGCGTCTCCGGCTCGACGGCCACGGTCGCCAGCGCCCAGCAGACGGTCAACGTCAGCGGCCCCGCAGGCGCCACCGTGCGCGTGCTGGTGATCGAGGGCGGCGCCTTCACCCAGGGCGCCGGCGCGGGGTCGCAGCAACTCGGCCCGTTCGATTCCAACACCGCGCTCGGCGTCACCAGCTATGACGTCACGCTGAACAACGGCGGTAACGGCCAGGTCGCCGTCACCCTGGCGCACAGCGTGGCCGAGGGCGGTCACAACATCATCACCGCCGCAGTCGTCGGCGCCGGGGGCGTCACCGGACCAGCCACCGCACCGGTCATCCTGAACTTCGGGACCACCGCGACGGCCGGCGTCACCGTCACGCCTTCAGGCGGGTCGACCAGCGTCACCGAAGGAGGCGCCACCGACACGCTCAACGTCGCGCTCAACACCCAGCCCACCGCCAACGTGACGGTGACAGTCGGCGGCGACGCGGACATCACGCCCTCGCCGACGACGCTGACCTTCACCCCGCAGAACTGGAACGCGGCCCAGACGGTGACGGTCACCGCGGTGAACGACACCACGGTCGAGGCCACCGAGACGCACAACCTCACCTTCACCACCGCCAGCAGCCAGGCGGCCTACAACGGCCTCAGCGTCGCGCCGCAGACCGTCACCGTCATCGACAACGACAGCACGCAACCGCAGCCGATCGCGTTCACCCAGACCACGCTCGCAGGCCTGCCCGACGCCAACTACACCTCGCTGCAGTTCGGCCCCGACGGCCGGCTCTACCTGTCGCAGGTCGACGGCACGATTCTCGCCGTCCAGGTGCAGGCGACCAGCGGCGGCGGCTATCAGGTCGCGCCGGGCGGCGTCGAGACGATCAACGCGATCAAGCAGATCACCAACCACAACGACGACGGCGCGCTGGCGACCGGCTTCCAGGGAACGCGGCAGGTCACCGGCCTTGTGGTGACGGGCGGCGGCACTGCGCCGGTGTCGGTCTACGTCAGCTCCAGCGACCCCCGGATAGGCGCCGGCCCCTCCGGCGGCGACAGCAACCTCGACACCAATTCCGGGGTGATCTCCAAGCTCACCCAGCAGGCGGGCGGCGGCTGGAGCCGGGTGGACCTGATGCGCGGCCTGCCGCGGTCGGAGGAAAACCACTCCGTCAACGGCATGCAGATCACCCCCGACGGGCAGACGATGTACGTGTCGGTGGGCGGCAACACCAACATGGGCGCGCCGTCGAACAACTTCGCCTACACGCCGGAGTACGCCTACTCCGCGGCGATCCTGAAGGTCGACCTGGGTGCGGTCGAGGCGATGTCGAACAAGACCGACCCCCAGGGGAATGTCTACAAGTACAACCTGCCGACGCTCCCGGCCGGATCGAGCGATCCCTTCCCGACCGATCCGTTCGGCGGCCGGGATGGGCTGAGCCAGGCGCGCATCGTCGCCGGTGGGCCGGTGCAGATCTACTCGCCCGGCTACCGCAACGCCTACGACCTAGTGCTGACCCAGAGCGGGCAGCTCTACACCGTCGACAACGGCGCCAACGCCGGCTGGGGCGGAACGCCCGCGCTCAACAGCTCCGGCCAGGCGACCAACGCGCCGGTCAACGGGGGCGTCGACGTGCAGGACGCGCTGTTCCGTGTGACGCAGGGCTTCTACGGCGGCCACCCGAACCCGATCCGCGCCAACCCGTCCGGCGCGGGGGTCTATCTGGACGGATCGACGACGCCGTCCGCCAATCCGTCGGGCTGGCCGCCGGTCCCCACCGCAGATCCTGCGGAGTCAGTCTTCAAGGCGCCGTCGACGAACGGCGCGCTCTACTCCAGCTTCGGGGCCTCGACGAACGGGTTGACGGAATACACCGCCTCGACCTTCAACTCGGCGATGAAGGGCGACCTCGTCATCGTCAGTTGGGACGACAAGCTCTATCGCGTCGACCTCAGCAGCAACGGGCTGACCGCCAACTCGGTGACCGCGCTGACCGGGACCAGCACGGTGCTGGGAGGCGGCCAGCCGCTCGACGTCACCGCACGCGGCGACGGCCAAAGCTTCGCCGGGACCGTCTGGGTCGCCAACTACGGCGGGCCGGTCACCGTCTTCACCCCCGGCAGCGGACCGCCCCCGCCGCCCCCAGGGAACGGCGATGCCGACGGCGACGGCCTCAACGACAAGACCGACCGCTTCGCCGAGGACGCGACCAACGGCAAGGGCACCGACCTGGTCGCCGGCCAGACCCTGACCTGGAGCTTCTCGCAGAACATCGACCCGCCCGGCCCCAACGCGCTGTTCAACATGGGCTTCACCGGGCTGATGTCGAACGGCGTCGACGCCTATACGGCCCTGTACAACGCCGCCAACATCAAGCCGGGCGGAGCGGCCGCCGGCTTCCAGGTCGAGCAGGTTCCGGCCGGCGATGCGCTGGCCGGCAACACCCAGCAGAACGGCTTCCAGTTCGGCGTCGACGTGAACGCCGGCGTCACCCGCTTCGTCGTCGAGACGAAGATCGACAATCCGTTCGGCGGAACACCGTCCACGACGCCGGTCAATTACAAGAGCCAGGGCTTCTTCATCGGCACGGGCGATCAGGACAACTACCTGAAGATCGTCGCGGCGGCGAACAACGGCGCGGGCGGCATCGAGATCGCCGGCGAGAACGGCGGCGCCTTCACCAGCCAGATGTACGGCGCAAACATCACCGGCGCGAACATCCAGGCGCTGGACACCATCACTCTGCGGCTGAACGTCAACGTCGCCAGCGGCCAGGTCACGCCTACCTGGACCTATACGGTCAATGGCCAGTCGTTCGACGGATCGGGCGCTGCGGTGCAGCTCTCCGGCGCCACGCTGCAGGCGCTACAGGGCTCGTACACGGTAGCGGGAACGCCGAGCGCGATGGCGGTCGGGATCATCTCGACCTCCTACCAGTCGAACCAGCCGTTCACCGCCTTCTGGGACTCCATCAAGATCACGGCGAGCGGCACGGGTCCCTCGTCGCAGCTCGCGCTCACCACCCCTTCGGTGACCCTCGCCGAAGGGAACAGCGGCGCCACCGCGTTCAACTACACCGTCGCGCGAACCGGCGACTCGACAGGAGCCGCCAGCGCCGGCTGGGCGGTCACGGGCTCTGGGGCCAACCCCGCCAACGCCGCGGACTTCCAAGGCGGCGTCCTGCCTTCAGGCACAGTCAGCTTCGCCGCCGGCGAGACCAGCAAGGTCGTCATCGTCAACGTGGTCGGCGACGCCACCGCCGAGCAGAACGAGGGCTTCACCCTGACCCTCTCCGGCGCGAGCGGCGCGACGCTCGGGACCGCCACGGCGAGCGGAACCATCACCAATGACGACGGCGTCCCGCCGAGCCAGCAGCTGGCCCTCACCACGCCATCGGTGACGCTGGCGGAAGGGAACAGCGGCGTCACCGCCTTCAACTACACGGTCGCCCGCACAGGCGGCTCGACGGGAACCGCCAGCGCCAACTGGTCGGTCGCGGGCTCCGGCGCCAACCCGGCCAACGCCGCCGACTTCCAGAACGGCGCGCTGCCCTCCGGGACCGTGAGTTTCGCGGCCGGCGAGACCAGCAAGATCATCACCGTCAACGTCGTCGGCGACACCACGACCGAGAGCACTGAGACATTCACCCTCACTCTATCCGGCGCGAGTGGCGCGTCCCTCGGGACCGCCACGGCGACCGGGACCATAACCAACGACGACGGCGGAACGGGCGGCCAGGTGTTCACCTCCACCGGCCCCGGCTCGACCTTTACCGGCGGCGCCGGGAACGACACTTTCAACGCCAGCCAGGGCAACGATAGCCTGACCGGCGGCGCCGGCGCCGACGTGTTCCGCCTGCCGACCGAGCCCTGGGCGCCGATCCACATCATGGACTTCGCGGTCGGGACCGATCGGCTGGACCTGTCGGCCCTCTTCCAAGCGTCAGGCTACACGGGGTCCAATCCTATCGCAGATGGCTACATCGTTTTGGCGAGCGACGGCGCGGGCGGAACGATCGTGCGCTACGATCGCGACGCCGCCGGGCCAAATCCGATCTGGCCGAACACCATCATCGACCTGCACGGCGTCTCGCCGAGCGGTCTGACCTGGGCGCAGCTCTCCGGCGGCGGCGCTCCGCCTCCACCGCCGACGACGACGGTGGCGCTCTCGACCCCCTCGGTGACACTGGCCGAGGGCAACAGCGGGATCACCGCCTTCAGCTATGCGGTCATCCGCAACGGCGACACCACCGGCGTCTCCAGTGCGAACTGGGCGGTGGCGGGCTCGGGCGCCAACCCGGCCAACGCCGCCGACTTCCAGAACGGAGTCCTGCCCTCCGGCACGGTCAGCTTCGCCGCCGGCGAGACGAGCAAGATCATCACCGTCAACGTGGTCGGCGACACCGCGACGGAGAGCAACGAGGGCTTCACCGTCACGCTGTCCGGGGCGACCGGCGCGACGCTCGGAACCGCCACGGCGGCCGGAACGATCACCAACGACGACGGCGCGCCCCCGCCTCCCGGCGGACAGGTGTTCAACTCGCCCGCCCCGGGCTCGACGCTGACCGGAGGCGCCGGCAACGACACCTTCAACGCCAGTCAGGGCAACGATGTGCTCACCGGCGGCGGCGGCGCGGACGTATTCAATTTCCCGGCGGAGCCCTGGGCGCCGATCCGCATCACCGACTTCACGCCAGGCCAGGACAAGCTGGACCTGCGGGCGCTTTTCGATGCGGCCGGCTACACCGGGACCAATCCGATCGGCGCCGGCTACATGTTCATCGAAAGCAATGGGTCTGGCGGCTCGTTGCTGCGGTTCGACCACGATGCGGGCGGCTCCAGCCCCGTCTGGCCAAACACCATCATCAACCTGAACATCGCGCCGGCTCAGGTGAGCGTCAGCGACTGGATCATGCAGTAGCGGGCGGCGTCAGACGAAGCGCGGGATCGGGCCGAGCTGCGGCGTCGGGTGATCGAATTCGAAGACCGCCTCGTCGACGTAGCACCAGCCCCAGCCTTCCGGCGGGTCGTAGCCTTCGATGATGGGATGCTTGGTGGCGTGGAAGTGCGCGGTGGCGTGCCGGTTGGGACTGTCGTCGCAGCAACCGACGTGGCCGCAGGTGCGGCAGAGCCGCAGATGCACCCAGGGCGAGCCGATCTTCAGGCACTCCTCGCAACCCTTGGCGCTCGGTGTGACGGTGCGGATGCCGGCGAGGTGAGAGCAGGTGGTCATGTTCACGCCAGCTCCGGCACGCCGGCGGCCGGCTCGATCAGCTTGTAGAGGGTGGTGCGCTGCTTCAGCGTCCGGCCGGCGGAGGCGGCGGCGGCGGCGAGTTCGGCGACCGTCACTTCCTGGCCGTGTTCGGCGCCCGCAGCCCGGCTGATGCTCTCGTTCATCAGTACGCCGCCGAGGTCATTGCAGCCGGCGGCGAGCGCCGCCGCGGCGCCTTCGACGCCGAGCTTCACCCAGGAGCACTGGATGGAATCGATCGCGCCGTGCAACGCCAGGCGGGCGACCGCGTGCATCAGCACAGACTCGCGCCAGGTCGGCCCGCGCCGGGCCTTGCCACGGAGATAGATCGGCGACTGCATGTGCACGAACGGCAGCGGCACGAACTCGGTGAAGCCGCCGGTCTCGAGCTGCAGGCGGCGGATCCTGAGCAGATGGCGCGCCCAGTGATCATAGCGGTCGAGGTGGCCGAACATGATGGTCGAGGTGGTTGGCAGGCCGACCTCGTGGGCGGCGCGCACCACGTCGAGCCATTCCTGGGTGCTGAGCTTGTCCGGGCAGATCTCGGCGCGGACCTCGTCGTCGAGGATCTCGGCCGCGGTGCCGGGCAGCGAGCCCAGGCCCGCATCCTTCAGGCGCTGGAGGTAGTCCTTCACCGGCATGCCCAGCGTCGCCGCGCCGGAGCTGACCTCCAGCGGCGAGAAGGCATGGACGTGCAGTGAGGGGACGGCGCGTTTCACCGCCTCGAGGATGCCGAGATAGGTCTCGCCGGTGTAGCTCGGGTGGATGCCGCCCTGCAGGCAGACCTCGGTGGCGCCGTTGGCGACCGCCTCGACGGCGCGCGCGGCCACGTCCTCGTACGGCAACACATAGGGCTTGTCGCGCGTGCCGGCCTTGGTCGAGGTCTTGGAGAAGGCGCAGAAGCCGCAGCTGTAGGTGCAGATGTTGGTGTAGTTGATGTTGCGGTTGATGACGTAGGTGACGACGTCGCCACGCGTCTCGGCGCGCAGGGCGTCGGCCGCCTGCACCACCGCCTGCGCATGCGCGCCGCGCGTCGAGAACAGGCTGACGATCTCGGCTTCCGAAAGCTCCAGGCCAAGCGCGGCGCGCTCCAGGATGCGATCCACCGAACGGCCCGGAACGGCCGCGGTGAAACTCATGCCCAGCGGCGCCTGCGGCGATCCCGGCGCATGGTCGGACGTGCCAGGCGACCAGCCGTGGTCGCGGGCCAGGCCCTCGCTGTCGGCGAGCTTCAGCACCGGCGCCCGCATAGCGACGTCCAACCACTCCCCGCGGGCGGCGATGAAGCGCGGATAGACGGTCAGCCGCTCGAGCAGCGGCCGGCCATAGCGGGCGCAGACCTCGGCCAGCGCCTCGATCTCCGGCCACGGCGCCTCGGGATTCACGTGGTCGATGGTCACCGGCGAGATGCCGCCCCAGTCGTCGATGCCGGCGTCGAGCAGCGCTTCGAACCGGCCCTCATTGAGATTGGGCGGGGCCTGCACCGAGACACCGTCGTCGAGGATGATCCGCGCCCAGGCGATGGCGCGGTAGAAGTCCTCGCTGGACGGCTCCGGCGCGCCGACCATCTTGGTGCCGGGCTTGGGCGCGAAGTTCTGGACGATCACTTCCTGCAAATGGCCGTGCGCGCGGTGCAGGTCGCGCAGCGCGAAGAGCGAGTCGATCCGCTCCGCCTCGGTCTCGCCGATGCCCACCAGCACGCCGCTGGTCATGGCGACCTTGGCTTGGCCGGCCGCAGCCATGGAGGCCAGCCGCACCGCCGGGACCTTGTCGGGGGAACCGAAGTGCGGACCGCCGCGCTGGCGCAGCCGATCCGAGCTGGACTCCAGCATCAGGCCCGACGACGCCGAGACCCTGCGCAGCCGGGCGTAGTCCTCGGCGGAGAGGACGCCCGCATTGATGTGCGGCAGGAGGCCGGTTTCCTTCAGCACCAGCCCCGCGACGTGTTCCAGGTAGTCGACGGTGCGCTCGAAGCCCATGGCCGCCAGCGCCTCGCGGGCGGCGGCGTAGCGGCGCTCGGGCGCATCGCCGAGCGTGAACAGCGCCTCCTTGCAGCCCAGAGCGCGCCCCTTGCGGGCGATCTCCAGCACCTCCTCCGGCGTGAGGTAAGGCGCCTTCAGCGAGCGGGGCGCCTTGGCGAAGGTGCAGTAGTGACAGACGTCGGCGCAAAGCTGGGTGAGCGGAATGAACACCTTGCGCGAATAGGTGGTGCGGGCGGGACCGCGGGCGTCGCGGCGGGCGCGGGCTTCGGCGAGAACCGCGTCGGTCGGGGCGGCCAGAAGTCGACTCTTGAGATCCTGGTCCGTGCTCATCCCGACGCTCCGCCCTTACTCGGCCGGCGGGTCGCCGTACGTGACGCCCGCTTCGGCCAGCACCGCCTTGGCCAAGGCCACGCGATCCACATGTGATGTCATGATTGTAGGCGCAAGCGCGGCGTGCACGCCAACCGCTTCGACATCGGCTATGCGCGAGCGGTCGGATTCGTCGACGATCAGCTGGTCGATCAGCCCCAGATAGTGCCGCGCGATCCCGGCTACGTCGACGCTTGCGCCCAGTTCGCCCATCAACTTCGCGAGCGGTCCCTTGATCGCCTTGCCGGCGACGATCGGCGACACCGCCAGCCGCGGCGCCTTCAGAGCCGCGAGCCGGTCACTCACGCCCGGCAGCGCCAGCAGCGGATCGACGCTGAGGTAGGGGTTGGACGGGCAGACGATGACGCACCCCAGGTCCTCGCGCGCCAGCGCCCGGGCGAAGCCCGGCGACGGGCGGGCGCGCTCAGCGCCTTCGAAGCGGATGGCGCGGGCCTCCGGTCGGCACTGCTCGGCGACGAAATAGCGCTGGAAGTCGAGCTCGCCCTGGTCGGTCAGCACCTTGGTGCGCACCGGATCGTCGGTCATCGGCACGATTGCGGGCGCGATGCCGAGCCGCTGGGCGAGGTCGGCGGTGATCTCGGAGAGGGTCTCGCCCGCGTGCAGCCGGCGGGTCCGGGCCAGGTGCATGGCGAGGTCACGGTCGCCCAGCATGAACCATTGCGCCTCGCCCAACCGCCCGAGCTGAGCCATGGCCTGCCAGCTTTCGTCGACGACGCCCCAGCCACGCACCGGGTCGGAGAGCCCCGACAGGGTGTAGACGACGGTGTCGATGTCCGGCGAGACCGAGAGACCGATGTGCTCGAAGTCGTCGCCGGTGTTGACGACGATGGTCAGCCGCTCCGGCGGCAGCACCGCCGCCAGCCCCGCCGCCAGCTTGGCCCCGCCGACACCGCCGCACAGGGCCAGCACATGGCCGGTGGCGTTCGCGTTGGCGCTCATCGAAACAGATCCTCCGCCAGGGGGCGGAGCACCGCGACGGCGCCAGGGCCATCCTCCGCCGAGACGAAGCGGTCGAGGCCGCGAACGACGGCGGCGGGAACGCCCTCGGCCCCCTCGCCCATCACCAGCACCGCGGCGGCGGCGGCGCTGTCGGCGACGGCGACCAGCGTCGCCTGCAGGGTGCGCCCGAAGAGGTCGGTCTGGCCGCGACGGTCGTCGAGCACCGTCAGGCCGGCGACGCCGATGGCGGTCCCGGTGGTGCCGAGCCGCCAGGCGCGCCCCAGGCTGTCAGCGATCACCACGGCGGGCGCGACGCCGGTCAGCGCCTTCAGTTCCGCGCGGATGGCGCGCGCGCTGGCGTCGGGATCGACGGGCCACAGCAGAACCGCGTCGTCGGCCCCGCCCTCGACGTTCGAGGCGTCGATGCCGGCGTTGGCGGCGACGTGGCCGGTGCGGTGGCGCGTGATCACCACCGTCGGGGTCGAGCGCATCAGCGCTTCGCTTTCGTCTTGCATCAATTGCAGCAACGGAGCCGGCCGGCCGATCCGCTCGGCGAGCGCCTGAGCATCCGCGCCGGCGGCCACGTCGCCCAGGCGTACGCGCCGCCCCTCGGACTTGGAGACGATCTTCTGCGCGACGACCACCACATCCCCTGCGCAGAGCGCGACCCCGCCGCGGTCGGCGGCGGCGGCGGCCTCCCGCGCTACGCTCGTGCCCTTGGTGAACAACGGCATGCCCACGAGCGGCAAGACCTGTATCGCGGCCGCACCGGTCACTTCCCTCTTCGACGCGTCATTCATGAGGGTCCTTGTCGCCGGGGGCTGAATAGGAATGCAACCTTGCCTCCTGCTCGATCCAGGCTATGCCGAACCCGTATCGTAACGACAAGGGCGGGAGGCTTAAGGAACAGCATGGCGAAAATTGCAGTCGTCGGCGGCACGGGAGATCTCGGGAACGCCATCGCGAAGTGCCTCGTCGCCCGGACCGACCACCAGGTGTCGATCGGCTCGCGCTCGGCGGAGTCGGCGGCGAAGGCCGCTGCGGCGCTGGGCGAAGACGTCGGATCGGGCGCGAACCCGGATGTGGCCGCCGCCGCCGACATCGTGATCGTGACCGTGCCCTACTCGGCCCAGGCCTCCACGCTGGAGGGCATTCGCGAGGCGGCCGCCGGCAAGATCGTCGTCGACACGACCGTGCCGCTGGTCCCGCCCAAGGTGATGCGCGTGCAGCTGCCGACGGCCGGTTCGGCGGCGCTGGAGGCGCAGGCGATCCTGGGGCCTGAGGTCCGGCTGGTCACCGCCTTCCACAACGTCGCCGCGCACAAGCTCGCCGAGGGCCACGACGTCGATTGTGACGTGCTGGTGTTCAGCGACGACCTCGAAGCCCGCACCGTGGTGGTCGGCGTAGCGGCCGACATGGGCATGCGGGGCCTGGCCGGTGGGGCGTTGGCCAACTCCGCGGCCGCCGAGGCCCTGACCTCGCTGCTGATCTTCTTCAACAAGACCTACAAAGCGGACGGCGCAGGCGTGCGCTTCACCGGCCTGACCACCGCCCCGCCCCTGTGACCTGCTGGGTCGTCATACCCGTCAAGGCGCCAGACGCTTGCAAGACCCGATTGGCGGGCGTGCTGACCGAAGACGAGCGGCGCGCGCTCGTCAGCTCGATGCTGCAGGCCGTCGTCGCGGCAGCCGAGGCCGCGCGTGGCGTGGACCAGGTGATGCTGCTTGGCCCGTCGCGGCATGGCCTGCCCGAGCGGCTGCGCCTGCTCGACGATCCGGGCGGCGGACTCGGCGCGGCGTTGGCCTCGGCGTTGGCGCAGGCCTCCGCCGCCGGCGTCGTGCGCCTGGTGATCCTGCCCGGCGACCTGCCGAAACTGATCCCATCGGACGTGGAGGCGCTGGCGAGCCTCGCAACCCGCGAGATTGGCATTGCGCCCGATCGCGCCGAGGCGGGGACCAACGCGCTGTCGCTCCCCCTTCCACAGGCCGCGGATTTCAGCTTCCGCTACGGCGAGGCGAGCTGCGCACTGCATTTCGCCGAAGCCCAGCGCCTGCGACTGCCTGTGAGACTGATCCGCACCTCGGGCCTGGGGCTGGACATCGACGCCCCGGGCGATCTGGCGGCGCTCGCAGACCCACGCTGAAAGCACCCGGAATTCCGCATGAAGTTCAACGTCCGACTGCCCTTCGACCACATCGAGCCGGCCTCCGAGTTCCAGAGCGCCGAGGCGCTGGGGGAGGTCGCCGGCCTAATCGACCGGCTAGGCTTTCACGGCTGCATCGTCACCGATCACCCCGCGCCGACCGGGCGCTGGCTCGACGCGGGCGGCCACCACGCGCACGACCCATTCGTGATGCTGTCGTTGATCGCCCAAGCCACGCGGCGCATCCGCCTGCAAACCGGCATCCTGGTGTTGCCTTACCGCAACCCGTTCATCACTGCCCGCGCCATCGCCACGCTCGACACATTCTCGGGCGGCCGCGTCACCGTCGGCGTGGGGGCCGGTTATCTGAAGGGCGAGTACAAGGCGCTCGGCGTCGATTTCGACAACCGCAACGCGCTCATGGACGAGTACATCCTGGCGATGAAGGCGGCCTGGGGCGAACGCGAGTTCACCTTCAAGGGCACGGGCTACGAGGCTCTAGGCACCCGCCTCCTGCCGCTGCCGCCGCAGCGTCCGCATCCGCCGCTCTTTATCGGCGGCAACTCCAAGCGGGCGATCCGGCGGGCCGTCGAGCTGGGCGACGCCTGGACGCCCTACCTGACGCCCAAGGGTTACGCCGCCACCAACCGCACCGCCGAGATCGTCGATGACGAGGGCCTGGCCGAGGCCATCGGCTACATGCGCGAGCAGGCCGAAGCGATGGGCCGCTCGCCGGTGCAGGTCGCGCTCACGGGCATGAACTCCCAGGCTCCGGCCCAGGAGATCATCGACCGCGTCGGGCAGCTCACCCAACTCGGCGTCACCGCCGCCGAGGTGGTGTTCGCCGGAACGACCCGCGCCGCCTGGTGCGACGAAGCCGAACGCTTCCAGGCCGAGGTCATCGACAAGCTGTGACGGCGTAAAGTGCCTCTCTCCCGCGCAGCGAAGGGAGAGGGAGCATCAGGCTTACGAGCCGGAATAGACCACCGCGCCGTCGGCGGTCTTGATCTCGGCCCACTGCTTGCGGACGAGATCCTTCACCGCAGCCGGCAGCGGCACGTAGTGCAGCTCGCTCGCCGCAGCGTCGCCGTTCTTGTAGGCCCAATCGAAGAAGCCCAGCACGGCCTTGGCCTTGGCGGCGTCAGCCTGCTGCTTGTGCATCAGGATGAAGGTCGCGCCAGTGATCGGCCACGTGGCCTGGCCGGGTTGGTCGATCAGCACCAGGTAGTTGCCGGGCGCCTTGGTCCAGTCCGCGCCGCCGGCCGCGCCTGCGAAGGCTTCCGCCGTCGGGTTGACGAAGGCGCCGTCCTTGTTCTGCAGGCCGGTGTAGGTGAGCTTGTTCTGGCTGGCGTAGGCGTACTCGACGTAGCCGATCGCGCCCGCCGTCTGACGCACGAAGGCGGAGACGCCGTCGTTACCCTTGCCGCCGATGCCGGTCGGCCATTCTACCGCATCGCTCGCGCCCACCTTCTGCGCCCAGGCGGGGCTCTTGCCCGCCAGGTAGGTGGTGAACAAGAAGCTGGTGCCCGAACCGTCGGAGCGATGGACCACGGTGATTGGCAGGTTCGGCAGCTTCACGCCGGCGTTCGCCTGGGCGATCTTCGGATCGCTCCAGCTCTTCACCGCGCCCAGGAAGATGTCGGCCAGCAGCGGGCCGGTGAGCTTCAGTTGGCCGGACTCGACGCCGGGCAGGTTCACCACGGGCACCACACCGCCGATGACGGTTGGGAATTGGTAGAGCCCTGCCTTGTCGAGCTCCTCCGGCTTCATCGGCTTGTCGGAAGCGCCAAAGTCGACGGTGTTGGCCTGGATCTGCTTGATCCCGCCGCCCGAGCCGATCGCCTGGTAGTTCAGAGTGAGGCCGCTGGAGGACTTGTAGTTCTCGGCCCAGCGCGCGTAGAGCGGCGCCGGGAAGGTCGCGCCCGCGCCCGAGATGGCGACACCGCCGGAGGCCGCGCCCGCGGGCGTCTGGGCGTTTCCGCCTGCCGGCTTATTGCAGCCTGCAAGCACGAGCGCGCCTGCGGCCAGCGCGATGCTCGCCGTAACAGCAGATTTCATCATCATCGGTGTCTCTCCCGTTGGTGCAGCGCTTATGGCGAGCCCGTGTGACGCGGACGTGACGCTTGGTCCGTCTACAGACTTTTTGCGCGAGCCCGCGGCCGGTGATCGCCGCGCCGGCTGCTCGTACAAATTGCCAAATCCCGAGCACGGGTCCAATCCTGACGGCGCCCTCGATCAGCGGCGGGACAACCGTATCGCGCTCCCGCTCGTTACCGAGGAAGGAGGCAGGACATGCGACGAACCGATCCGGCCGCCGCCATGTGGGCGGAAGCCGTACAGATGCTCACCAAGGCCGAGCGCCTCCATCGGCAGTTGTTCCACCCCGGCCGGCGCGAAGGCGGCGCCTGCTGGGAGCCGCCGATCGATATGCTGGAGACCGACAGCGAAGTGCTGGTGCTGGCCGCGCTGCCCGGCGTCGCGGCGGATGCGGTGGAGGCGGCGATCCAGGACGGCGTGCTGATCATCTCCGGCACGCGCAGCCCGCCGCCGGAACTGGAGCGTGCGGTGATCCATCGGCTGGAGCTGCCGCAGGGATGTTTCGAGCGCCGGGTCGCCCTGCCCAGCGGCCACTACCACGACGTGCGCCGCGCGGTCGCTAACGGCTGCCTCGTCGTCAGCCTGCGCAAAGCGCGCTGAGGGAGACGCCCAGATGTCGGAGACGCCTCAGCCCCCCGCCACGCCCATCGACGTCCCCGACGCCGCCGGGCTTGCCCCGCTCCCCGCCGACGCGGTGATCATCGTGCCGGTGCGCAGCGCCGTGCTGTTCCCCGAGAACGTGCTTCCGATCGCACTGGAAGGCCGCGCCGCAGTCGCCGCCGCACAGCAGGCGGTGCGGACGCAGCGGCAATTTGCGATCGTGCTGCAGAAGGACGCGAACAACGACAACCCGGGCCCGGCGGAAATGCACCGCATGGGCGTGACCTCGAACCTGCTGCGCTATGTGACCGCGCCGGACGGCGGCCATCACATCATCTGCCAGGGCGTCCAGCGCTTCCACATCACCGAGTTCGTGCCCGGCTGGCCGTTCCTGGTTGCGCGAGGGCTCTACATCCCCGAACCCGCCGCCGAGGGAGAGGAGATGGAGGCGCGGTTCCTCAGCCTGAAGAGCCGCGCGCTGGAGGCGCTGGAGCTGCTGCCCGGCGCGCCGCCGGCGCTGCGCGAAGCCGTCGACGCGGTGACCTCGCCGGGGGCGCTCGCCGACCTCGCCGCGGCGCACATGGACCTGAAGCCGGAAGAGAAACAGGAGATCCTCGAGACCATCGAACTCGGCCAGCGGCTGGACAAGGTCTCGCGCCTGCTCTCGCACCGCATCGAGGTACTTAGGCTCAGCCAGCAGATCAGCCAGCGGACCCGCGCGGCCTTCGACGAGCGCCAGCGCCAGGCGGTGCTGCGCGAGCAGCTGGCGGCGATCCAGAAGGAGCTCGGCGAGGACGAAGGCGGCGGCGCCGAGATCGCCGACATCTCCGCCGCCATCGAGGCCGCCGGCATGCCCACCGAGGTGGAGGCGCAGGCCCGGAAGGAGCTGCGCCGGCTGGAGCGCACGCCCGACGCCAGCGCCGAGTACGGCATGATCCGCACGTATCTGGAGTGGCTGACCGAGCTGCCATGGAAACTGCCGGAGCCTGCGACGATCGACATCGTCGAGGCCCGCAAGGTGCTCGACGCCGACCACTACGGCCTCGACAAGATCAAGCAGCGGATCATCGAGTACCTGGCGGTGCGCAAGCTTTCGCCCGACGGCAAGGCGCCGATCCTCTGCTTCGCCGGGCCGCCGGGCGTCGGCAAAACGTCGCTCGGCCAGTCGATCGCCCGCGCCATGCAGCGCAAGTTCGTCCGCGTCAGCCTGGGCGGCGTGCACGACGAGGCGGAAATCCGCGGCCACCGGCGCACCTACATCGGCGCGCTGCCCGGCGACATCATCCAGGCGATCCGCCGCGCCGGCTCGCGCGACTGCGTGATGATGCTGGACGAGATCGACAAGATGGGCTCGGGAATTCAGGGCGACCCGTCGGCCGCTATGCTGGAAGTGCTCGATCCGGAGCAGAACTCCACCTTCGAGGACAACTACCTCGCCGTCCCGTTCGACCTTAGCCGGGTGGTGTTCATCGCCACCGCCAACATGCTGGACGGCATTCCCGGCCCGCTGCGCGATCGGATGGAGATCATCCAGCTCGCTGGCTACACGGCGCGCGAGAAGCTGGAGATCGCCAAGCGCTACCTTGTGCGCCGGCAGGTGGAAGCTAACGGCCTGAAGCCCGAGCAGGTGACGATCGACGACGACGCCATCGCCCATGTGATCGCCGACTACACCCGCGAGGCCGGTGTGCGCTGGCTGGAGCGCGAGCTGGGCCGCCTGATGCGCAACGGCGCCGTGCGGATCGCCGGCGGGGAGACCGACGCCATCCACATTGGCGCCGAAGACGTGCTGAAGGTGCTTGGCGCGCCGCGGTTCGAGAACGAGGTCGGCATGCGCACCAGCGTGCCGGGCGTCGCCACGGGCTTGGCTTGGACGCCGGTCGGCGGCGACATCCTGTTCATCGAGGCGACGCGCACGCCGGGTGGCGGTCGGCTGATCCTGACCGGTCAGCTCGGCGACGTCATGCGCGAGAGCGCCCAGGCCGCGATGAGTCTGGTGAAAAGCCGCGCCGCTCAGTTGGGCATCGCGCCGGAGACGCTGGAGCGCAACGACGTCCATGTCCACGTGCCGGCCGGCGCGACGCCGAAGGACGGTCCCTCGGCCGGGGTGGCGATGTTCACCGCGCTCGTCTCGTTGCTCAGCGACCGCAACGTGCGCAGCGACACGGCGATGACGGGAGAGATCAGCCTGCGCGGCCTAGTGCTGCCGGTCGGCGGCATAAAGGAGAAAGTGCTGGCCGCGGAGGCCGCGGGGCTGAAGCGGGTGATGCTGCCGGCCCGCAACCGCCGCGACTTCGAGGACATCCCCGAGGAGACCCGCGCCAAGCTTGAGTTCATCTGGCTGGAGACGGTGGACCAGGCCATCGCCGCGGCGCTGGAGACGCCGGGCGAAGGCGGCGCCGCCACGCCTGCCAGCCACGACGGCGGTCAAGCGATGGCGGCTAAGAGTACGCGGTAGGCCCCTACCCCGCCGGCAGCATGGCCACGACGGAGTTGTTCTTGCCGATGAAGCGCACGCCCTTGAGGTTGGCTACAGGCGCGTTGCCCCACTCGGCCTTGACCTCGATCGGCGTGACCGCCTGGGCCGCCGGCGACTGCGGCTTATAGGCGACGACGTCGACGTCATAGATGCCGTCGGCCGGCCGCGCGGCGTTGATCCGCGGTACGAAGCTGAACTGGTAATAGCCCGCGGTCGGCGTCTGGCCGGTGGCCTTCAGGCTCAGGCTGCCGTCAGCCTTGCCCTTCGCGACGCTCGCGGTGTCGACTTGCAGGACCTGCTCCTGCCCGAAGTAGAGCTGCGCCGGCCTGGACGAAGACTTTTTCACCTCGGGCGCTGGCGCCGCCTCGGTCGCCTGACTCTTCGATTGTTCGCAGGCGGACAAACCCAGGCAGGCGAGGATACCCGCCATGATAACGGTCCTACGCACGAATCACCTCCCCATGACTGTAGGAGGCAAGGGTGCGCCTCACCGGTGAAGCCGGCAAGTTTTTGATGGATCGGCGTTATTTTCCCCACCGTCCGAATTCTGGGCAGGCGCTTATAGGCTAGGCTTCGCCGCGGCGGAGCAGATCGTCGAAGTAGGCGATCGTCCGCTTGAGGCCCTCTTCAAGCTGGATCGTGGGACCCCAGTCGAGCAACGCCTTGGCCTTGCCGATGTCGGGCTTGCGCTGCTGGGGGTCGTCCTGCGGCAGCGGCCGGTACTCGATCTGCGAAGCCGTGCCGGTGAGCTCCACGACCTTTTCGGCGAGCGCGCGGATGGTGAACTCGCCCGGATTGCCCAGATTGATCGGGCCGGTCACCGCATCGTCGGTGTTCATCAGCTTGAGGAAGCCCTCGACCAGATCGTCGACGTAGCAGAACGAGCGGGTCTGCTGGCCCTCGCCGTAGAGTGTGATCGGCTCGCCCTTCAGCGCCTGGACGATGAAGTTGGAGACCACGCGCCCGTCGTTGGGGTGCATGCGCGGCCCGTAGGTGTTGAAGATGCGGGCGACCTTGATGCGCAGCTTGTGCTGTCGGTTGTAGTCGAAAAATAGGGTCTCGGCGCAGCGCTTGCCCTCGTCGTAGCAGGAGCGGTAGCCGATCGGATTGACGTTGCCCCAGTATTCTTCCGGCTGCGGATGAACGGTGGGGTCGCCGTAGACCTCGCTGGTCGAGGCTTGGAAGATCTTCGCGCGGCGCCGTTTGGCCAGGCCCAGCATGTTGATCGCCCCGTGCACCGAGGTCTTGGTCGTCTGCACCGGGTCGTATTGGTAGTGGATCGGCGAGGCCGGACAGGCGAGGTTGTAGATCTCGTCGATCTCGACGAAGAGCGGAAAAGTCACGTCGTGGCGCAGCAGCTCGAAGTTCGGGTTGGGCAGCAGGTGCGACACGTTGCGGCGCGCGCCGGTGTAGAAGTTATCGACGCAGAGCACTTCATGCCCTTGCTCGATGAGCCGCTCGCAAAGATGAGAGCCGATGAACCCGGCGCCGCCGGTGACGAGAATCCGCTTCATTTTCATTCCTTTGAGCAGGCTCATCGGCTCAACGCCCGAGCTCGGCCTTAAGGTGGAGCCGCGTGCGAAATTTCCGCTGGCCGGGGCCTAGCGGGCGCTTGCGCGCCGGCCGCGGCGTTCCGGAGCCTTCGCGACAGGCTCGGCCCTCGTCCACAGCCGCTCGTCCGGCTGCAGGCGGCGCGCGCGATGACGGGCCGCCAGCTTCTCCCGGTAGGCCTCCTCATAGTCGAGCGAGAGGGCGAGCATCTCGTAGGCGTCGTGGTCGAACTCGGCCGCGGCGCGGAGATAGACGTCGAGATTGACGAGGTCTGGGGCCGGCAACTCGCCGGCCAGATAGTCGGCGCACATCTCTTCGTAGAGCGCCTCGAGCCGGTCGACGAGCTTGTTCATGTCGAACAGGTCGCAGGTCGGGCGGTGCAACTCGAGCTTGGCCTTCAGCGCCGCCACGCTCGCCGGCGCGCTGGCGAGTTCGACGGCGCGCGCGACGAAGCTCTGCGGGTTGTCGCAGACCAGTTCCGGCAGGCCGGCCGAGCGAACCAAGCTGCCGCAGACCCGCGAGGCGAAGCTGCGGCCGGACATGGTCAGCAGCGGTACGCCCATCCACAGCGCGTCCGACGCCGTGGTGTGGGCGCCGTAGGGGAAGCTGTCGAGGAACAGGTCGGCCAGCGGATAGCGCGCCAGGTGGTAGGGATTGGCGAGTTTGGGAGCGACGACGATGCGCGAGCGCTCCACCCCGCGGGCCTCGGCATAGGCGGCCAGCCGCTCGACGGTGGGCGCGCCGGGATCGAGCAGCCACAGCACGCTTCCCGGGACCGAGCGCAGGATCTGCAACCAGCGCTCGTAGGTGTGCCGCGTCAGCTTCTGCACGCCGTTGAAGCTGCAGAACACAAAGGCGTCTTCTGGCAAACCCGCCTCGGCGCGGGTCGGCCGGTTCGGCGCGACCAGGCGCTTGCGGTCGTTCGGCTGGTAGCACGACAGCCGCAGCACCTTCTCGGTGTAGTAAGCCTCGTACTCAGGTGGAATGATCCAGTCGTCGGCGATGACGTAGTGGTGGAACGGCGTCCCCATGGTGCCGGGATACCCCAGCCAATTGACCAGGATCGGCGCCGGCCGGCGCGCGAAGAGGCCGGCCCGCCCGTCGCGGGTGTGGCCGTTGACGTCGACCAGGATGTCGATCCCGTCGGCGGCGACGCGGGCGGCCGCAATGTCGTCGTTCATCTCGCGGATGTCGACCCAGTGCTCGACCGCGCCCTTGATGCGCGCGTTGAGCGCGCCCTCGTCCGGTTTGCCGCAGTAGTAGGCGAACACCTCGACCTTCTCGCGGTCGTGCAGTTCAAAGAGCTCGGCCATGAGATAGCCGATGGCGTGGTCGCGCAGGTCGGACGAGACGTAACCGAGTCGCAGCCGGCGGCTGGAGAGGTCGATTTCCGCGTCACGGCGGTCGTTCGGATTGACCTCCGGATCCGGCGTCGACTGCTCTACGAAGCGCACGGAGGTGCCCAGGTGCAGGACCGGGTCGTCCGCATAGGCCGAGGCCGAAAGCGGGCTGATCCCCATCATCAGCGTCTTGCGGTCCACCCGCTCGGAGCCGGCCATGACGGGCCATTCGCACTGGCCCATGCGCATGGCGACGTACTGTTCGATCACGTCACGCTGCGCCGGGACCAATTCGAGAGACTCGCGCAGCGCCACCTCGGCCATGGCCGGGTTGTGATGGTCTGAGAAGACGCGGCCAATCTGCTTGAGCGCCGTGACCTTCATCTCGATCGACGCGCCGGTCACCGGGGCGACGCGACCGAGCAGCGCCTTCCAGGTCTCGATGCCCTGGTCGGGCGCGCCGCTGCGCTCCTGGACCCCGCCGAGATTGATGTAGGCCGGCAGGAAGTCGGGATTGGCGGCGATCGCGTCGTGCAGCAGTTCAGAGGCGGTCTTGAGGTCGCCCGCGTCGCTCTCCAGCACCGCGCAGTTGAACTGCGCCACGTGCCGGTGCGGCTCAGTCGGGTTGAGCCGGATCCACAGCTTGTAGAGCTGGCGCGCGAGGTCGGTTCGCCCCGCGGCGTTCAGCGTCGTGGCTGCGTCGATCAACTCCGCCAGAGAGAATGGACCGGCCGTGAGCCTCTGGAGCGCCGCGAAGAAGACGGTGTCGGACATGAGGCCTCGGCCACAGCGATGATTCGGATCGGAAAATCATCGCACGGCGTTCGCGCCGCGGCCAATCGAGGCCGCCGGCCGGAAACCCGGCCGGCGTCTCAGTGGTGCTAGCCCGCCAGGACGTAGGCGGCGGCTTGTTCGTCGGACATCGACTGCACCTGCGCCGTGGTGAAGCCCGCCAGCTGCGTGGTGGTCATGGCGCTGATGTTGGTGGTCGACAGCTCGTCGATCTGGAAGGTGGTCAGGCCGCCGATCTGGGTGGCGCTGAGCGAGCCCATCTCGGTAGTGGTCAGCGCGCCGATCACCGTGGTGCTCAGCTTGCCGATCTGCACCGAGCTGAGCGCGCCCACCTGGGTCGAGGTCAGGCCCTCGAATGTCGTCGCGCTGAGCGAGCCCAGCTGTGTGGCGTTGAGCCCCTTGATCTGGGTGTCGAACAGGCCGGCGATCTGGGTCGAGGTCAGTCCGGAGAAGTTGGTGGCGCTGAGCGAGCCGATCTGAGCGCTGGACAGCGATCCAAGCATGGTCGAGCTGAACTCGCCCATGTCGGTGCTGCTGAGCGCGCCGATCTGCGTCGCCGAGACCCCGCGCAGCTGGGTGCTCGTCAGCGAGTCCATCTGGGTCGAGGTCAGGGCCGAGAAGTTGGCGGTCCCGAGGCCAGAGACCTGGGCCGTCGAAAGCGCCTGGATCTGGGTCGTGGTCAGCGCCGACACCGTGTCGGTGGCGAGGCTGGCGAGCTGGGCTCCGGTAAGGCCCTTCACCTGCGTGGTGGAGAGGTCGCTCATCTGGGTCGAGCTCAGCGACGTCAGCGCTGTGGTCGTCAGCGAGCCGATCTGGGCCCCGGTCAGGAGGCCGATCTGCGTCGAGGTGAACTCGCCGATGTCGGTCGCCGACAGCCCCTTGAGCTGCGTCGCCGAGAGGCCGCCGAGCTGGGTCTGGGAGAGGCCCTGCATCGCCGTCGTGTCGAGCGAGGACAGGTTGGTCGCCGAGAGCGCGCCGATCTGGCCGCTCGAGAAGGCGCCGATCTGGGTCGCGGTCAGCTCGCCGAAGTCGGCGGTCGACAGGCCCTTGATCTGAGTCGCGGTGAGGCCGGCCGTCTGGTCGGTGCCCAGCGCCTGGATCTGCGCCTGGGTCAGCGCCGAGAGGTTGGCCGCCGAGAGCTGGCCGACCTGGGCCGAGGAGAGACCGCCCAGTTGGGTGGTGCTGAGCGCCGCGGCGCTGGTGGTGGAGAGCGCGTTCAACTGGGTGGCGTTCAGCGCGCCCAGCTGCGTCGAGGTGATGGCGTCGAGGTTGGCCCCCGAGATGCCCGTCAGCTGGGTCGCCGACAGGCCCTTCACTTGGGTCGTCGACAGCCCGCCAAAGTCGGTCGTCGAGAGGCCGTTCAGCGCCGTCGAGGTCAGCGCGCCGAGCTGGGCGCCGCTGAGCTGGCTAAGCTGGGTCGAGCTGAACTCGGCCATGTCGCTGGCCGCCAGGCCCTTCAGCTGCGTCGCCGTGAAGCCCTGCACCTGGGTCTGGTTGAGGCCTGAGAGCTGCGTCGAGCTCAGCGCGGCGAAGGCCGTCGCGCTCAGGCCCTTCAGCTGCGCCGCCGAGAGGCCGGCGACCTGCGTCGAGGTGAACTCGCCGATGTCGGTCGAGGAGAGGCCCGAGAGCTGGGTCGCCGTCAGGCTGCCGAGCTGGGTGGTGGAGAGCCCCTGCACCGCCGTCTGGTCGAGCGAGGAGAGGTTGGCCGCCGAGAGCGCGCCTAGCTGCGCCGCCGAGAAGGCGCCGACCTGCGTGCCGGTCAGCTCGGAGAAGTCGCCGGTCGACAGCCCCTTCAGCTGCGCCACGCTCAGGCCCGCGGTCTGGTCGGTGCCCAGCGCCTGGATCTGGGTCTGCGTCAGCGCCGAGAGGTTGGCGGTCGAAAGCTGGCCAAGCTGCGTCGAGGAGAGGCCCGAGAGCTGGGTGGTGGAGAGCGCGGCGGCGCTGGTGGTTGAGAGCGCGTTCAGCTGCGCCGAGGTCAGCACGCCCGCCTGGGTCGAGGTCAGCGCGCCGAGGTTGGCGCCCGAGAGGCCCGTCAGCTGGGTCGCCGAGAGGCCCTTCACCTGGGTGGTGCTGAGCGAGCCGAAGTCGGTCGAAGCGAGGCCGTTCAGCGCCGTGCCGCTCAGCGCGCCGAGCTGGGCGCCGGAAAGCTGGCCGACCTGGGTCGAGGAAAGCTCGCCGACGTCGGTCGCCGAGAGGCCCTTCAGCTGGGTGGCGGTGACGCCGGCCAGCTGCGTCGAGGAGAGGCCCTGCATCGCCGTGGTGTCGAGCGAGGACAGGTTGGTCGCCGAGAGCGCGCCCAGCTGGGCGCCCGAGAAGGCGCCGATCTGGGTGCCGGTCAGCTCACCGAAGTCGGTGCTCGACAGCCCTTTGATCTGGGTTGCGGTCAGCCCGGCCGTCTGCGCCGTGCCCAGCGCCTGGACCTGCGTCTGGGTCAGCGCCGAGAGGTTGGTCGCCGACAGCTGGCCGACCTGGGCCGAAGAGAGGCCCGAGAGCTGGGTCGTCGAGAGCCCCGCCGCGCTCGTCGTCGAGAGCGCGTTCAGCTGGGTCGCGTTCAGCGCCCCCACCTGGGTCGAGGTCAGAGCATCGAGGTTGGCCTGCGACAGGTCCTTCAGCTGCGTGGCCGACAGCCCCTTCACCTGCGCCGTCGATAGCGAACCGAAGTCCGTCGAGGAAATCCCGCCCAGCGCCGTCGCCGTCAGCGCGCCCAATTGCGCGCCGGACAGCTGGCCGATCTGGGTCGAGGTGAATTCGCCGAGGTCGGCGGCCGACAACCCCTTGAACTGCGTGGCGTTCAGGCCGCCGAGCTGGCCCGAGCTGAGCCCCTGGACCTGGGTCGTGTTCAGGCCCGAGATGTTGGTGGCGGACAACGCGCCGAGCTGAGCGGCCGAGAAGGCGGCCACTTGAGTGTCGCTCAGGTCGCCGAAATCGGTGCTGGAGAGCGTCTTGAGCTGCGCGACCGTCAGGCCGCCCGTCTGGCCGGTGCCCAGCGACTGCATCTGCGTCGAGGAGAGCGCAGAGAGATTCGTCGCCGAGAGGCCGCCCAGCTGCGCCGAGCTGAGGCCGCTGAGCTGGGTGGAGTCGAGCTGGCCGATCTCATCGGTGGTCAGCGCATTCAACTGGGTGACGCTGAGCAGGCCGATCTGGGTCGAGGTGAACTCGCCGATGTCGGTGGCGCTCAGGCCTTTCAGCTGGGTGGCGGTGACGCCCTTCAGCTGCGTCGCGCTCAGGCCCTGAACCTGGGTGCTGGAGAGGCTAGAGAAATTGGTGCTGGAAAGGCCACCGAGCGCGGCGGCGCTGAGCGCGCCCAGGTGCGTCGTGTCGAGGCCGCCCAGCTGGGTCGACGTCAGCGCCCCGGCCTGACCGCCGCTGAACACCGCAAGCTGCGTGGTGTCGAACACCACCGTGCTCTGGAAGTTGGGAATCTGCGAGGCCGTGAGACCCTTGGCCCCGCTCGCCGTGATCGCACCCACCTGCGTAGTGGTGAGAATGCCGATGTTGGTGGTGTTGATCGCGCCGACCTGAGTCGCGCTCAACGACGCCATGTCGGTCGTGGACAGGCCCTGGATCGCCGTCGCCGTCAGATTGCTGATCTGAGCGGCGGAGAGCATCGAGATCGACATGACACCATCCTGGTCGAAACTGGCCGACGTTCTGTCGGACAGGCCGTGGAAGAGAGTTGGAGAGCCCCAAATGCGACTTGCGCGCCGTACCTAGATCAGAGTCACCTTTCCAAATGGTTACGGTTGTTAACCCCAATTAAGGCAAAGGTCGTTGCGACCAGCGCGTGTGGGCGCGGGGAATTGCTCGCGAGCGCAGGTTCGGCGAGTCGCGCCGACAAAGCCGGCGAGCCGCCCTTGGCGAACCCCTATCTGCTGGGGTAGATAGCCGCCCCACGCGGGCGTGGTGAAACTGGTAGACGCGCCGGACTCAAAATCCGGTTCCGAAAGGAGTGTCGGTTCGATTCCGACCGCCCGCACCATCTCTCTCTAAGATCTACGGACGGAACGAACGAGGCCGCGGGCAGTGGGTCGTGGCCCCCACATCGGCGACGCGCACGATCCGCCGCGATTGCGCTGCGTCAATTTTCCCGCGGCGGCGGCGCCTCTAAATGCTTAGGTGCTTGTCTTTCCGGCGCATTGACCGTAACTGATAATCAGTCGCAACACCCCTTTGGGCGTCCAATGCACGACATGCTCGCCGAGCCGATCGACGCCTGCGCCGTTGAGGAAGTTGGCCCCGACGCCAACCTCCGCCGCCTCAGCACGGCGCACCCGGGCGAGCGCGGCGTGATCGTCGACGTGCGCGCCGAGACTCATGCCGGCGACCATGGCGTGGGCGTGGACGAGTTGCAGCGGCGCCTGCTCGAGTTCGGCTTCGTCGAAGGCGCCGAAGTCGAAATCCTGCATGAGGGCGCGATCCGCCGCGATCCGATCGCGGTGCGCATCGACGACATGCGCGTCGCGCTGCGTCGCCGCGACGCGCAGGACGTCTGGGTCTGCTTCGCGAAAGCCGGCGCGGAGCGTCCCGACCACTCATGAACGCCGTCGTCGAGACGCCGGCCGGCGCCCGCGTGGCGCTGGTGGGCAATCCCAATTCCGGCAAGACCGCGCTGTTCAACGCCCTCACCGGCAGCCGCCAGAAGGTGGCGAACTACGCGGGCGTAACGGTCGAGCGCAAGGAAGGCCACCTCAAGACCTCGCAGGGGCGCACGCTGTCGGTGCTGGACCTGCCCGGCACCTATTCACTTCGCGCCCGCAGCCCCGACGAGGTGGTGACGCGCGACGCGGTGCTCGGCAAGCTCGCCGGCGAACAGGCCCCCGATGTGCTGGTCTGCGTGGCCGACGCCACCAACCTCCGCCTGGTGCTGCGCCTGATCCTGGAACTGAAGGCCGTCGGCCGTCCGATGGTGCTGGCGCTGAACATGTACGACATCGCCCAGCGCCAAGGCCTTCGCATCGACCTCGAAGGTCTGGAGCGGGAGCTGAGCTGCCCGATCGTCACCACGGTCGCCACGCGCAAGCGCGGGGTCGACGACCTGGTCGCGCGGGTCGAGGCGGTGGTTCAGGCGGGCGCGCTTTCCGGCCAGAACGTCTGGCGTGAGCCGTCCGCGACGGAGATCCGCCACGCCCATCGCGAAGCCCAACGCATCCTGAAAACCTACGTGCGCCCGCCCGAGCGGCCCGACACCCTGACCGGCAAGGTCGACGCGGTGTTGCTACACCCGGTGGCGGGACTGGCGATCCTGTTCACGCTGCTGTTCGTGATGTTCCAGGCGGTGTTCACCTGGGCGACGCCGGCGCAGGATCTGATCGACACGGCCTTCTCGGGCCTTGCCGGCCTGGTCGCGAAGCACCTGCCGACCGGCGTGCTGACCAGCTTCCTGACCGACGGCGTGATCTCCGGCGTCGGCAGCGTGCTGGTCTTCCTGCCGCAGATCCTGGTGCTGTTCCTCTTCATCATCCTGCTGGAAGACTTCGGCTACATGGCCCGAGCCGCCTTCCTGATGGACCGAATCATGGGCGGGGCGGGCCTTCACGGGCGCGCCTTCATTCCCCTCCTCTCCTCCTTCGCCTGCGCCATTCCCGGCATCATGGCGACGCGGGTGATCGACAATAAGCGCGACCGCCTGACCACCATCCTGGTGGCGCCGCTGATGACCTGTTCGGCGCGGATCCCGGTCTACACCTTGATCATCTCGGCCTTCATCCCGAACCGCGAGGTCGCGGGCTTCCTCAGCCTGCAGGGACTGGTGATGTTCGGCCTCTACGCGACGGGGATCCTCAGCGCGCTGGCGATCTCGTTCCTGACGCGGCGATTGTTTTGGCGCGGCGCGGTTGAGCCCTTCCTGATGGAGCTACCGACCTACAAGGCGCCCGACCCGGAAAACGTGCTGCGCAACCTGCTGCTGCGAGCCAAGATCTTCATCGAGCGTGCGGGCCGGATCATCTTCCCGCTGACCATCCTGATCTGGTTCCTGTCGAGCTATCCGGGCGCGCCGGCGGGTGCGACCGCGCCGGCCATCGACTACTCCTTCGCCGGCAAGCTCGGACACGCGATTCAGCCCTTGCTCGCCCCGATCGGCTTCAACTGGCAGATGGCGGTGGCGCTTATCCCCGGCTTCGCGGCGCGCGAGGTGGCGGTAGCGGCGTTAGGAACGGTCTACGCCGTAGGCTCGGCCGACAGCGCGCCGGGCGCTCTGGCCACGACGCTGGCCCACCAGTGGTCGATCGCCACCGGCCTCTCCTTCCTCGCCTGGTATGTCTTCGCCCCGCAGTGCGCCTCGACGCTCGGCGTCGTTCGCCGCGAGACCAACTCCTGGCGCTGGCCGCTGGTGATGCTGGTCTACATGACGGCGCTGGCCTACGCCGCGTCGCTGATCGTCTACCGGCTCGCCGCGGCAGCCGGCCTCGGCTAAACCCTGGCGCGTGTTAACCAGTTGTTCAACCTCGGTTTTAACCGCCCGTCAAACTCGTGTGCGGCAATCTGCCTTGGTCATGTCCAAGACATTCGAAATCGCCTCCGACGCGCCCTCCAGCAAAAAGCTGGCTCGGCCGAGTGCAACCCTCGCAAAGCGTGTCCGTGAGGTTCTTCTGTCGCTCGGCGGCGAAGCGCACCGGGTGATGGTGATCGAGCAGGTGGCCCGTTCGCTCGGCCACGACGTCAGTCAAATCCCCGAAGATCTGCAGGTCGCGCTGATCCACTGTTTCGAGGACTATTGGCGCGACGAGCGACGCCGCGCCACCTACGGCTTCCACTTGCCGTTCGGCGAAGGCTCGCACCGCTGGAGCGTCCGCACCGTCCACTGAAGGACGGTCAAGCCGGCGGTTGGCTCTCGTCCGCCAACGCCGTCGCGGCCGCCTGCAATCGGCCCAGCAAGCGGCGCAGCAATTGCACCTCATCGGCTTCTAGGCCCTCGGTCAGAGCCGCCTCGTAGGCGAGCGCAAGCGGCGCGATCTCGGCGAACAGCCGGCGCCCATCCTCGCTCAGCGTGAGCACGTGCGAACGCCCATCGGCGAGATTGTCGGCACGGTCGATCAGCCCGCGCACCGCCAGGCCTTGAGCGGCGCGGCTGACCGTCACCTTGTCCATCACCGTCCGGGCGACCAACTGGGCCTGGGTCATCCGCCGCTCGCCGCCGAGCACGCAGATCAGCCGCCACTGCGGAATCGTCAGGCCGAAGCGGTCCTGGTAGGCGCGTGCAATGAGCGCGGACACGGCGTTCGAGGCGACGGACAGCCGGTAGGGCAGGTAATCATCGAGCTTCACCCCTCGTCTCCTCGACGCCCTGCGGCGCTCGTCCTTATCCGCCCACGTCGCGTACGGCGGGGCGGTGGATGACGCCGGTCAGGCGCACGCCAGCCTCATAATCCCGCGGCGCGAACACCGCCACCTCTACGCGAATGTCCCCGCCTGACTCATCCTCCCATAGATAGCTGCGCTCGAAACAGACGTCGCGGCCGGAGGGCGTAAATCCCTCGAAGCTGTCGCCCCAGGGCGTGTGCTGCGCAAGATCGCGCCAGCCGAGCGTGCAGGCGCGCTCGAGTTCCTCCCGCGCCGCCGCTTGCAGATCCTCGACGAGGTCCACGCTGTCGCCCCTCACGCCTTCGCCGGCAGCACGCCGCGGCGGATCTGGTCGAGCTCGATGGACTCGAACAGCGCCTTGAAGTTGCCCTCGCCGAAGCCCTCGTTGCCCTTGCGCTGGATGAGTTCGAAGAAGATCGGCCCGACCATGTTCTCGGTGAAGATCTGCAGCAGCAGCCCTTCGCCGGGCGCCCCGTCGAGCAGTATGCGGTCGGCGCGCAGCCGCTGCAGGCTCTCGCCGTGGTTCGGTACGCGGGCGTCGAGTTGCTCGTAGTAGGTGTCCGGCGTGTCCTGGAAGCGCACGCCGTCGGCGCGCATCCTCTCGACGGCGTGGAAGATGTCCGGCGTCCCCAGCGCGACGTGCTGGATGCCTTCTCCGCGATAGTCGCGCAGGAATTCCTCGATCTGCGACTGGTCGTCCTGGCTCTCGTTGAGCGGGATGCGGATCTTGCCGCAGGGGCTGGTCATCGCCTTCGAGAACAGCCCGGTCTGCTGGCCCTCGATGTCGAAGTAGCGGATCTCGCGGAAATTGAAGATCCGCTCGTAGAAGGCCGCCCACTTGCTCATCCCGCCGCGAAAGACGTTATGCGTGAGGTGATCGAGATAGGTCAGGCCGGCGGACCTAGCCGCGGCGCGCTCGGCCGCGCCGGGGATCGCCACGAAGTCGACGTCGTACACCTCCTGCGCGCCATAGCGATCGACGAGATAGAGGTAGGAGCCGCCGATCCCCTCGATGGCTGGGACGTTGAGCTCCATCGGCCCGGCCGAGCCGGCGACCGGCGTCGCGCCCCGCTCGACCGCCAGCTTTAGGGCGAGCGCCGCATCGCGGACGCGGAACGCCATGGCGTTGGCTGATGGGCCGTGCGCCTCTCGAAACGTCGCCGGCTGTCCCGTCGGCTCCATGTTGAGCAGGAAATTGATGTCGCCCTGGCGGAACCGCAGCACCTGCTTCGACCGATGTCGCGCCACCGCGGTGAAGCCCATCAACGCGAACAGGTCGCGCAGCCGCTCGGGATCCGGAGTCGTGAACTCGACGAATTCGAATCCGTCCGTCCCCAGCGGATTGTCCCACACGCCGCCCGCCGCAGCGGCCGTCTCCTGCGCGCTCATGCCCGCGCTCCCTCGAAGCTGTGCGCCAAACCCTAGCTCAGACGAGACAAGTCGGCTCGCGCCTGTTAGCTGAACGCATAACTCCCTCGTTCCGGGCTCTCGATGCTTCGCAAACTCTACGACTGGGTGTTCCGCCTGGCCGGGTCCCGCCACGCGCCGAAAACTCTGGCGGCGGTCTCCTTCGCCGAGAGCTCGTTCTTTCCGATTCCGCCCGACGTCATGCTGGCGCCGATGGTGCTGGCGCGGCCGGAGCGGGCCTTCGTCTACGCCGGCATCTGCACAGTCGCCTCGGTGCTCGGGGGGTGCCTGGGATATGCGATCGGCGTCTGGCTGGAGCCGGTGGGCTACGCCATCCTCGCCTTCTTCGGACATCCCGAAGGGCCGGCCGAGTTCCAGAAGTGGTTCGACAAGTGGGGCGCGCTCATCATCCTGGTGAAGGGCCTGACGCCGATCCCCTACAAGCTGGTGACGATCACCGCGGGCCTGGCGCACTTTGACTTCACAGCCTTCATCTGGACCTCGGTCGTGACGCGCGGCGCGCGCTTCTTCCTCACGGCCGCCCTGCTCAAGTACTTCGGGCCGCACATCCGCGCCGAGGTCGAGCGACGGCTCGGGCTCTACAGCCTCATCGGCATCGTGCTTCTGGTGGGGATCATCTTCGCGTTGAAGTTCCTGGGCTGAGGCTCGCTTTAGGGGCATATCGACGGCGATGACCGGCCTTCTGCGCCCCTTCCTCGATCGCTGGCGGCTCTGCGCGCTGCTCGTGTCTGCGGCGATGCTGGCCCTCGCCCACGCCTTCCAAACCTTCGGGGGCATGGCGCCGTGCACGCTCTGCCTGCGCCAGCGAGAGGTCTACTGGGTGGCCGGCGCCCTGGCGCTGGCGCTGATGGTGGTGGTGCGGCTGCCGGGCGGCCGGCGGTTCCGCCAGCCGAGTTGCTGGCTGCTGGCGGTGGTGTTTCTCGTAGGGGCCGGCGTCGCGGCTTATCACGCAGGCGTCGAATGGAAGTTCTGGCCCGGGCCGACCACCTGTTCCGGCGCCGGCGGGTCCGCCGTGAACGCCGCGGCGATGGAGGCGCTGCTGCAAGGCGCGAAAATCCGCGGCCCGGCCTGCGACAAGGCCGCATGGGTGTTCCTGGGACTCTCGATGGCCGGGTGGAACGCGCTGATCTCGCTGGCGTTGGCCGGGCTGAGCGTGAAAGCCGCGCTGCGCGAAAGGTCCAAGGCATGAGCGCCAAGCCCCTTCCGCCCGCTCCCGGCGCCGGCAGCCTCTCGGCGCGGCTGGCGGAGATCCTGCGCGTGGACCATGCCGGCGAACTGGGCGCAGTCGCCATCTATCGCGGCCAACGGGCAGTGCTCGACGCCGCGCGCGGGCGTGAGCGGATCGCCGGACAATTGGCGGAGCTCGAGGCCCACGAGGCCGCGCATCTCGCCCGCTTCGATCAGCTTGTCACCGACCGCCGGGTTCGGCCGACGGCGCTCGCGCCGGTCTGGCGGCTGGCGGGTTTCGCGCTCGGCGCCGGCACGGCGCTGCTGGGCGAGCGGGCGGCGCACGCCTGCACCGAGGCGGTCGAAACCGTAATCGCCGAGCACTACGCCGGCCAGATCGCCGAGCTTGCAAAGCTGGAACCCGACCTCGCCGGCGAGCTTGCCGCTTTCCGCGACGAGGAGATCGCTCATCGCGACCTGGCGGTGGAGGAGGGCGCGCGCGAGGCGCCCGGCTACCGCCTGCTCGCGGCCGCCATCGGCGCAGGCTGCCGCGCGGCGATCAAGCTGAGCGAAAAAGTCTAACTTCCGGGCCGGATCTTCCCTGGACGCCGCTGGCGGAGCCGCGTAGCAGCGTTCACACGTCTTGGGAGGAGGCTGGCATGGCGCTGCAGGTCATTGGAGCGGGCTTCGGACGCACGGGCACGCTGTCGCTGAAGCTGGCGCTCGAGCAGCTCGGCTTCGGCCCCTGCTACCACATGGTCGAGGTGCTCGCGAAACCGAAGTCGACGGCGTTCTGGAGCGCCGCGGCGGACCGCGGGCCGACCGACTGGAACTCGATATTCGAGGGGTACAAGGCCACCGTCGACTGGCCCGGCGCGAGCTTCTGGCGGGAGCTGTCGGTCGCCTATCCCGACGCCAAGGTGATCCTCACCGAGCGCGACGAGGAGGCCTGGTTCGAATCCACCCAGGCTACGATCTTCAGTGAAGGACTGGAGAAGATGCCGGCGCCCTTCTTCAACATGGCGTCACGGGTGATCGGTCAGCTGTTCGATCAGAAATTCCGCGACAAGGACACCCTGATCGCCGGCTTCCGCCGGCACAACGCGATGGTCAAGCAGGTCATCCCGCCCGAGCGGCTGCTGGTCTATAATGTCCGCGAAGGCTGGTATCCGCTTTGCCAAGCGCTCGGGGTCTCCGTGCCCGACGCGCCGTTTCCCCGGGTGAATGGCAAGGACGACTTCCTTCGCCATATCGACGAAGTCTCCAAGGGCATGGCCCCGACCTGAAAACATCGCGGCGCGGCGGGTAATCGCAGCGCCACGCAACCATTGATCAAGCCGGGACGCGTGCTAGCTTCGCCGGCCTCGCAGGGGGTTAAGATGCGCAAATCCGTCGTTTCCATCGGCATGGCTCTGGCCGTCGCCGCCGCAGCCGCCACGCCGGCGACCGCCCAATACGGGATGGACAAGAAGGGGCCGAAGAACGCCGCCACGCCCGAGCTTCCGAAGTGCGCCCAGCCGCTCGGCCGCGCCGCGATCCAGGAGCCCGAGAACCGCTGGTGGCTGCAGTACGGGCTCTCCAGCCCGGAATCGCTGCTGAAGCTGTTCGCCATGCGCTCCAACTGCCTGCGGATCGTCGACCGCAACGGCGGCTTGGCGATGCGCAATCTTGAGAAGGATCTGGGCGCCGAGGGCGACCTTCGCCGCGGCTCCAATATCGGCCGCGGACAGGTCGCGGCGGCCGACTTCTTCATCGTCCCCGACATCGCCAACTCGAACTCCAACTCGGGCGGCAACAACATCGGCGCGGTGGCCGGCGCGTTCGGCCGCAGCCTCGGCGGCTTCGGCGCCATCGCCGGCGGCCTGCGCACCAAGAAGTCGGAAGCCCAGGCTCTGATCACTCTGGTCGACGCCCGCACGACCGAGCAGCTCTACGTAGCCGAGGGCGTTTCGCAGAAGACCGACGTCGGCTTCGATCTCGGCGGCGGCGGCGGCGGCTGGGGCGGCTTCGGCGCGGCGGCCGGCGGCGGCTACGCCAACACGGAAATCGGCAAGGTCATCACCGCGGCCTACTTCAACGCCTTCGTCGACCTCGTGCACTACATGCAGAGCGGTGCGGCGCCGACCGGCGAGCAGGCGAAGCAGAACGCCGGATCGCAAGCCTATACCGCGACCCAGCCGGTGACGCTGCGCAAGATCCCCTCGCCCCAGGGCGCGGCGGTGCGCACCTTCCACCAGGGCGACCTGATCTATCCGACCGGCCAGAAGAACGGCATCTGGTGGGAAGCCGACGACGAGAACGGCAACCGCGGCTGGGTGCAGTCGACGATGATTAGCCCGCGCTAAGTCTAGCGATCGCGCACGAAAAAGGGGCGGATGGGCGCAAACCCGTCCGCCCCGTTTTGTTTCAGCCGTCAGCTGAGCGACGAGCGCGGTGTGCTTGAGGTGCTCGGCGCGGTGGCGGTCGCCGTCGTCGTGGCGCTGGCCGCCTGCCGCGGCTCGACCCGCAGATTGTTCTGCACGTGCTTCACGCCCGAGACATGCTCGGCAAGATCCTCGGCGCGGCGGCGGTCCTCGCGCTGGTTCACCGTACCGCTCAGCGTGACTTCACAGCCCGAGACCTTGACGTCGATCTCGGAAGCGTCGAGCCAGGCGTCGTCGCTCAGGCGGTCGTTGACGTCCTCGCGGATGCGCTCGTCGGAACGGGTGTAGTTCTTCGGCCCGCGACCGCGGTGTTCGCCACGGCCCCAGTGGGACCACATGCCGTGCTCCCCTTCGCCCTCGGTCACCCGCCGCAGCTCCTCATTGTAGCCGACGAAGTCGCTCTGGCCGCCTTGGCGGGTGCGGTATTGCTGATCGCCATAGCCCCGGGCGTCGTACCTTTGGTCGCCGTAGCTCCGGCTCGGAAAGCTTTGGCCGCCATAGCCTTCCCCGCCGTAGCCTTGGACGCCGTAGTCGTAGCCGCTGACATACTCCTGACTGGCGCCGCGATAGCCCAGGGCGCGGTAGTCCTGACGGGCGCTAGAATCCTGCCCGCCATACCGCTGCGCGCCGTACTCGCCATAGCGATCGCCGCGAGACTCGTCCCGGCTGCGATCATCGAAGCTTCGCTGCTCGCGGCGGCGCTGATCGTCGTCGGCCCAGCGATCCCGTGCGTTCATCTGGCGCCGCTGATCGTAGCCGTACCGACGCTGGTCGTCCTCGCGACCGCTTCTGTTCCAATCGCTCATGTTAGGTCCTCATAAGTTGGCTGAACGCGACGACGCCCGCGCCCCCGCCAACCGGCTAGGCTCGCGATCGTTCCCAATGCCCGGTTGCTGAACAGCCGACAAAAATGCGCCCGCTGCAGCGAACCAGAAGGAACCCTTCCAGGCCGGATGCAGCGCCCTTAAGGTTCACGAATGTGGGGGAGCGGTAATTCGGTGACAGCCGGAACGGGCCTCGAGGTCGAAGGTCTGGCCAAAGCGTTTGGCGTGCGCCGCGCCGTCGACGGGCTCAACGTCGCGGTTCGGCCGGGCGAGATCTATGCGCTGCTCGGGCCCAACGGCGCCGGGAAGACGACGGCGCTGCGAATGGTGGCCGGGCTGCTGCAACCGGACCAAGGCGCGATCCGTGTGTTCGGCGTCGACGCCGTCGCTGACCCGCGGGCGGCCAAGCAGATCACCGCATGGCTCCCGGACGAACCGCTGATCTACGAGCGCCTCACACCGTGGGAGCACATGGAGTTCGTGGCCGGGCTTTGGGGCATGGCCCCGGACCACGCCGAGGCGCGGGCCGAAGGCCTGCTGCGTCGGCTCGATCTCTGGGAGGTGCGCAGCCGCCGCTGCGGCGACTTCTCGCGTGGTATGAAACAGAAGGCTGCACTGGCCGCCGCCCTCCTGCACGAACCTCGCCTCCTCTTGCTGGACGAGCCGCTGACCGGGCTCGACGCGCTGATGGCCCGCGAGGTCAAGGACATCCTGCGCGAGCTGGCGGCCGGCGGGGCGAGCCTGGTGCTCACCACCCACATCATGGAGGTGGCCGAGCGGATGGCCGACCGCATCGGCATCATTCGGGACGGCCGGCTACTGGCCGAGGGCTCGCTCGACGAGCTGCGCGCGCGCTCGAGCCGCGGCGCCACGCTGGAGGAGGTGTTCCTGGAGTTGACCCGCGACGCCGGCCCGATCGGCGACTGATGGGGCGGCCGGAATCGATCCTGTGGCTGCTGTCGCACGAGCTGCGCCTCGACATGCGTCGGCGCGCCGACGCAGGCGCGCGGCGACGCAGCATGGCGATCGCGACGGGGATCGGCGCGCCGCTGTTCCTCGCCGCCTTCGTCGGGGTCCCCCTGGGCCTGACACTGAGGGAGTCGAACCGAACGTTCGGGCCAGCGGTGCACCTGATCGTCACGGCCGCGCTTGCCTCGGGCTTCATGATGATGCTCTCCCAGGCGCTCGCCGCGACCGTGGACGCGCTCTACGAGCGCAGCGACCTCGACCTGCTGTTCTCCTCGCCCGTGCCGCCCCTGCGCGTGGTCTCGGTGCGCGCGCTGGCCATCGCCTTTTCCGCCTTCACCATCTTCGGCTTCTTGGCGGTCGGCCCGCTGGTCGTGATCGCGCTGATGGGCCGACCGGCGTGGTTAGCGGCGCTGCCGGTGCTGTTCGGAACCGCGCTCGCGGCCACCGGCGTCGCCCTGCTGCTCAGCCTGACGCTGATCCGACTGTTCGGCCCGCGGCGCACGCGGTTCATCGGCCACATGCTCTCGGTGGTCGTTGGATCGGCCTTCTTCCTGGCGACCCAGATCGCCGCCCTGGCCGAGCCCGCACAGCATCAATGGCCGGCGCTGAGAGTCCCGCCCGCCGTCGCCCAATCGCCGTTGCTGAGCCTGGGCCTGCAGGCGATGAGCGGCCAACCGGGCGCATTTGTCCTGGTCATGGCGGCGCAGCTCGTCATTTTTGCGCTGGGCGTGGTCGCCGGGGGCCCGCGGTTCGCCGCGCTCTATGCCGCCGCTGCAGGCGCGAGCGTCGGGCAGCCGCGCAGCAACGCCGCCGAGCGGCCACGGCGGTTCGCGCAAGGCGCCTTCGGCGCAGGCCTGCGCAAGGAACTGCGGCTGCTGTGGCGCGACCCCACACTCGCGCCGCAGATCCTGCTGCGCGTCGTGTACCTGGCGCCGCTCGGCCTGCTGGTCGTCCGCTATGGCGCAGACGCGGACCTCACCGCGCTGCCCGCCACGGTGATGGCGCTGACCCTGATGACCCACCAGCTGGCCGGCAGCCTCGCCTGGATCACCGTCTCGGCGGAAGATGCGCCTGAACTGCTGGCCAGCGCACCCGCGAGCGAGCCCCCGTTGATCCGCGCCAAACTCGCCGCCGCGGCGCTGATCGTGGCCGCCGTCGTCGCGCCGGTCGGCCTGGCGCTCCTCCCGTTCGATCCGCTGAACGCCCTCGTCGCGCTCGGCGGCTTCGCGGCTGCGACCGCCTCGGCCTCGTTGTTCAATGTCTGGTGGCGACGGCCCGGCAAGCGCACCGCCTTTCGTGAGCGGGCGAGCGCGCCCCTGCAGGTCACCGTGGCCGAGCTGGCGCTGGGATTGCTGATCGCCGGCGCCGCCGGGCTGCTCGCTGCGCGCCAAATCCTGGGCCTGGCCCCCGCCGCCGCCGCCCTCGCCGTGCTGATTTCGATCCGCCCACGGCCCAAGCGCGAACGCGCTCGCCCTTAACGCAGAAGCCCCACGCGGATCAGATCCGCGTGGGGCCGTGCTGGGGTTTGATCGCTTGTCGAAGGCAATCGAGATTGCTTCTAAGACGGATTAGTCCGGCGCGAAATTATGCCAACCTTATTCAAAACTCGCCGATGGGAAATTCGCCCATGAGGCGAATTTGACGCGTGCGCGCAAGCCTTTGAGGCGGCGCCAAAACCATGGCGATGACCTTAGGTCGAACGACGCCTCGCAGACCCGCAAGCCTCGGGTCGGGGCGTGCTGACGTACGCCCCCCGGGTTGAGGTAGTCGCGCCATTCGCTGATCTGTTCGCCGCGAATACGGAACGCGCTCATCAACGGGATCGAAATACCGATCTTCCTGCCTTGCGCGTCGATCAGGTGGTCGGCGCCCTCGTTGAACACCAGGTCACCCACCCCCGTGAGCCCGACGTGTTCGATGACCCAGGTATGGAAGCCATTGCTTGCGGGCGTTCTCCAGGAACTGCACGGACTCCTCGACGCCGTGCTGGTCCGGCACGCCGGACTGTTGCCAAAGGCATCGGCGGTCAGGCGCTTCCGGAACACCGCCGCCGGCTCTTCCGACGGATCGGCGATGTCGTCGAGGAAAGCTTTGCCCATCGATAGGCTGCATCATCGATTCCTGCCCGGTTCGCCCAGGCTTCCGAGCGGTATCGCCGGTTCGAACCGAAAAGCTAGTACGGGTTGAGAGGCGCGCCGTCCGACCGGCGCGCCTCTCAGCATTCAGTGGCCCGCAGCGCCGGCCGTCATCTTTTCCATGATCTGGTCGATGGTGAAGCTGGCCGCCTTCTGCCGGGGAGGGAACTCCCGGAAGGTCTCGAGGAATCCGGCGACGATCGCTTGTGCGCCGAGCAGCATCGTGGGGCCTTTGCTCATATACCAATCCCAATAGGTATTGGACGTGACGTCCGCGCGCTCGAACGGGTCGGTCCGCAGGTTGTAGATCTTGGGGATGCGCAGTGGGGTGAACGGCTCGGCCCAGAGCTCCAGCGTGCCGCGAGAGCGCTGCTCCATGAACACGCCCTTCCAGTTCTGGTAGCGCAACGCCACCAGGTCGCCATCGTCGCTGAAGTAGATGAAGGCGTTCCGCGGGCTATTCGCACCCTCCTTGGTCAGGAAGTCGAGCAGGTTGAAGCCGTCCAAGTGGACCTTGAAGGTCTTGTCGCCGGCCTTGTGACCTCTCTTGCACTTGGCGACGATATCCGGCTCCCCGGCTATGGCCAGGAAGGTCGGGAGCCAATCGTGATGCTGGACGATCTCGTTGGAGACCACGCCTGCAGGGATGCGACCCGGCCAGCGAACCGCCAGCGGGACGCGGAACGCGCCTTCCCAGTTGGTGTCCTTTTCGCTGCGGAACGGGGTCATCGCACCGTCCGGCCAGGAGTTCATGTGCGGGCCGTTGTCGGTCGAGTACATGACGAAGGTGTCGTCGGCGATGCCGAGTTCGTCCAACAGGTCGAGCAGTTCTCCGACGTTCTTGTCATGGTCGATCATGGTGTCGTGGTAGGGCGACTGGTGTGGCCCCGCCTGGCCCAGGCTTTCCGGCTTGGTGTGCGTCCGCAGATGCATGTGGGTGGTATTCATCCACACGAAGAATGGCGTCCCGGCCTTGTGCTGCTCGGTGATGAAGCGCTTGCACTCGGCCACGAAGTCGTCGTCGCAGGTCTCCATCCGCTTGCGGGTGAGCGGGCCTGTGTCCTTGATCTTCTGCTTGCCGACCTTGCCCCAGCGCGGCTGATCGGTCGCGTCGTCCTGTTCGGTCGCCCAGCAATGCAGCACGCCGCGCGGCAGGAAGCGGTCGCGGAACCGCTGGTCCTTGGGATAGTCGGGGTCCTCCGGGTCCTCCTCGGCGTTCAGGTGATAGAGGTTGCCGTAGAACTCGTCGAAGCCGTGCACCGTCGGCAGGTACTTGTTGCGATCGCCCAGGTGATTCTTGCCGAACTGGCCGGTGGCGTAGCCGAGCGGCTTGAGCAGTTCGGCGATGGTCGGATCTTCGGGCTGCAGACCGGCATCGGCGCCGGGCAGCCCGACCTTGGATAGGCCGCTGCGGAACACGCTCTGCCCGGTGATGAACGACGCACGCCCCGCTGTGCAGGACTGTTCGCCGTAGCTGTCGGTGAAGCGCATGCCTTCGGCGGCGATGCGGTCGATGTTGGGCGTGCGATAACCCATCAGCCCGTCGCTGTAGCAGCTGAGATTGGTGATCCCGATGTCGTCACCCCAGATCACCAGGATGTTCGGCTTTCCATTCGGCATGGCGCGCTCCCTTACGAGTGGGTGGCAAACCTCCGAGTGCAAGGCGTCCGGCGGGATCGGGTGATCCCCTGCGGCCGGCGTCTGCGGCGCTCTAGCCGTGTCTAAGGGCGCGACGGCTGTGGGAAGACCGTTCGCCAGTCGCGCTTCATGCTGATGACCGTCCAGCCGCTGTGAGCCGCCTCGTCCAACGCCTTGTCGAGCCTGCCGACCTTGGAGGCGCGGTCGTAGGCGTACTCCCGCTCGGCGTCGTCGTGATGCACCAGCACCGCCAGTCGTCTCCCCGAACCGGAGCTCGCGTACTGCAGCATCTGCAGGTCGCCGTCCGAGTTGCCGGCGGCGAAGATCGGTCGCGCGCCGATGTGCAGGCCGATGTTGGCGGGCTTCGCCGCCTGGTCGTCCATTGTCATCTCGGGCATGCGGACCAGCGCCCAGCGGCCATCCTTCTGCTCGAAGCGCGTGCGGCTGGCCGAGCCGATCACCTGGTCGGGCGGCACGCCGTAGACCGGGCCGGCGAAGGCCCGCATGAAGTCGGTGTCGCCGCCGGAAACGATAAAGGTCTTGAAGCCGTTCGCCCGCAGATAGCTGAGCAGCTCCAGCATCGGCGCATAGACATTGGCATCGTATGGCCGCTTGAAGCGCGGATCGCGCGCCTGCGAGAGCCAGGCCTTCACCTGGGCGGCGAATGTCTCGGTGGTGACGCCGGAATGGGTAAGCACCACCATTTCCAGCAAATCCTTCTCCGCAACCGCGGTGATGCGCCTGGGGTCGCCACTGGCGGCGGCGGCGAATGCAGGCTTGGCGGCGAGCTTTGGGTCCGCCTTGGCCATCTCCGCCGCGCGGGCGAACGAGAAGGCGAACTCGGTGTAGATCGGCTGCTCGCTCCACAGCGTGCCGTCGTTGTCGAACACCGCGATGCGCGCCTCCGGCGCCACGTAGTCCGGCCCCGGCCGGGTGACGGCGGCGACGAACGCCTGGATCGCCTGGCGCGCCGCACCGTCGTTCCAGTTCGCCAGGTCCTCCGCTCGGGCCGGCGCGACGCAAAGGAGGGCGGCGCTGGCGAAAGGCGCCAGGCGGCGCGCAACCGTACATAGGGCTAGGTTCACGGCGTATATCCTCTTCCTTCCCAGCAATGCCGCACCGCGCACGATGCGCAGAATCCGGTCGCGCCCGGAGGCGACCGCGGGGATTCCTCCGATGGAGACGGCGACGGAAATCGGCGGAGATGCCCGCCGCCGGGATCGCGCGGAGGAATCACGATGCTCAGAGAGTTCGCCGAGGCTGTCGCGAGCGCGTGCGAGTTCGTCTGCGTCGGCTTCGTGGCGTTGGGCGCGATCGAGGCGCTGACGCGCACGGCGGGCGCGTGGCGGCGCTTCGGCGACCTGCAGTTCAAGAAGCAGGTCTGGCTGCGGTTTGCTGCGGCCATCGCACTGTCGCTGGAGTTCGCGCTGGCCGCGGACATCGTCCGCACGGTGATCGCGCCGACCTGGGCGGACCTTGGTCAACTGGCGGCCATCGCCGCGATCCGCACCGCGCTGAATCTGTTCCTCGAGCGGGACATGGCGGCGATCCGGGAGCCTGCGGCCCAGGCCATGACCTCCGCGGATCGGAGGGCGCGGCCCTAGGCCGCAGACGCTTGGGGTCGTTCGACCGTTACCTTTGGCCCCTCGCGCGGACGGTGGGCGTTAGCCATCGACGGCGCGTATCTGCCGCAGCCAGGAATGTTCGAGTCATGCCTTTCGATTGTGCGCCGGGCGGCGATCCGCGAGGACCGTCCTGCCCGGGATGCGCCCGGGCGGTCCTGCAGGACCAGCCCTCCACCATCATGCATTTCCACGAGGATCCCGACGGCCGCCTCGGCCTGAGCGGCCAGCGCTGGCACGCCGAGTGCGCCCGCCCCTACTGGGACAAGATCTCCAGGGTCCTCGACATGCTTGGTCGCGCAAGCCCTCCCGGCTAGGCCGGGTCGCGAACCACGCATCGGAAGCCGATGTGTGAGCTCGACGTCTCGATCGGCTGAGCGTGCCGGGCCGCGGGCCGATAGCGGCGGCAGTAGGAGGGCGCGCATAGATGTGAGCCGCCCTTCAGCACCTTGCGCGGGATCTGTCCGCCGGGACAGCCGGGGTCGCCGCTCTCCTCCATCCGGCCGCCGCGCGGGTTGCGCGCCGCGCAGCACGGCGAGGCGGCCGTCTCGGCCGTGGCGGACCACCAGTCCTGCGTCCATTCCCAGACGTTGCCGATCATGTCGTAGAGCCCGTGGTCGTTGGGCGGGAAGCTCGCGACGCGCGTGGTGCGAAACGCCCCGCCGCGCTTGACGCTCTCGTAGGGGAAGCGCCCGCGCCAGGTGTTGGCCATGACCCGGCCGTCTGGGAGGAAAGCCTCGCCCCAGGCGTACTCCGCGCCGTCCAGTCCGCCGCGCGCTGCGAACTCCCACTCGGCTTCGGTCGGCAGGTCCTTCCCCGCCCAGCGCGCGAACGCCGTAACATCGGCCCAGGCGACATGGACCACGGGATGGTCCCAAAGCCCCGCCAGGCCGCTCTTCGGGCCCAGCGGGCGACGCCAGTCGGCGCCGAGGGTGTAACGCCACCACGCCCTGAGGTCGTCCAGCGGGACCGGGCCATCGGTCGGCTGGAACACCAGCGAGCCGGGGGCGAGCAGCTCCGGCAGAGCGCCTGGATAGTCCGCCGCGTCGGGCGCCTGCTCGGCGACCGTCACCCAGCCGGTGTCGCGCACGAAGCGGGCGAAGTCGCGGTTGGTCACCGGCAAGGCGTCGATCCAGAAGCCGTCGACCTCCGCCCAACGCATCGGCGCCTCTTCAGGATAGTGCCGATCCGAGCCCATGCGGAACGGTCCGCCCGCGAGATGGACCATGCCGGCCAGGCCGGACTTTGGGCGGAGGCGTTTTGCGGCGTGCGGTGCGAGGCTCATCGGGCGGGCGTCCCTAGATCAGTGTGAAGGCGATGTCGGCGAGGGCGAGCAACCCCACAACCAGCAGGCACAGCGCGACCACGTAGGTCGGCGTCGCGTGGTACTGGATCGCCCGGCGCAGCAGCTTGGCGTCGTGCAGCCGCTCGCGCCGCGCGCCGAGCTGGCGCGTGAACAGGCTGTGGCTCACCAGCCCCATGACCAGCAGGACCACCCCCAACACCAGCAGCGAGAGGCCGAGCCGGCGACCGGACAGGTCCGCGCCGGGGATCAAGCCCTTCGCCTTGTCGAACACCTCGTGAATGGTGAAGCCGAAGCTGATCAGTGAGAGGCTGGTGCGCACCGTCGACATCAGCGTGCGGTCGGCGCTCATCCGCGTGCGTTCGAACGACAGGCTGGTGCGATTAGACGAGAGCTCGACGCTGGGGTCGTCGCAGACCAGCGGTTCGACATCCGTGTCCGGCCGCGGCGCCGCCATTTTCGCGCTCTCCATCGTGGGGCACGGCGCCAGTTCGGCATACTCGCCGCAGGCTGACCATCGGGCCAACACCGGGGATCGGGCGCCGCCCCAGCGCGCAACCCCGACCGATTTCTAGGTCCGGTTCCTAGGGCGCCGCGGGGCATCCGCCTGATATCCGCCGAGGGACCACGGTGGTCAGGTGCCACGCGACATGGTTCCAGCAGGAGACGCCGATGCGCCCAAGGCTCGCACTTCGCACCCTGCTGATCGCCGGCTCGCTCGCCGCCGCCGGGACGGCGCTTCCGGCGAGGGCCTCGGAGAGCGGGGTGAGCTTCTATCTGCTGGGATCGGGCGGGCCGGAAGTCGCCATCATGCCGCCGGTCTCCGGCGTCTTTCTCACCAACACCGCCTACTACTATCACGGCAAGGCGGAGGGGGATCGCCAGTTCACCCTCGGCGGCAACGTGGTCGCGGGCCTGAAGGGCACGATCGCGGCAGATTTCCCGACGGTGCTCTGGGTCCCCTCGACCAAGGTGTTCAGCGGAACGCTGGCGCTTGGAGGGGCGCTGCCGTTCGGACAGCCTTGGGTGAAGGTGTCCACTGTGCTCACCGGCCCCCGCGGACGCCAGATCTCCCTGTCAAAGGGCGACACCAACTTCATCGTCGGCGATCCCGTGCTCGTCGCAGCGCTCGGCTGGCAGAGCGGCCGCACCCACCTGCAGCTCAGCAACATGCTGAACGTCCCGATCGGCGAATATCGGAAGGACGAGCTGGCGAACCTGGCCTTCCACCGTTGGGCCAACGATGTCGCCGGCGCCGTGTCCTGGCACGACAAGGAGTCCGGCTGGGACCTCTCTGCCAAGGCCGGTTTTACGTTCAACGGCGAGAACCATTTCACCGACTACAAGACCGGAACGGAGTGGCACCTCGAGGGCTCGATCGAGAAGGCGCTCAACCCGCAATGGTCGTTGGGCGCGCAGGCCTATCATTTCGACCAGATGAGCGGGGACTCCGGGCCGGGGGCGGTGCTGGGCGCCTTCAAGGGCCGGGTGACGGGCGTCGGCGGTCAGGTCGGCTACAACATGAAGCTTGGGCGCATCCCGATCTCGCTACGGCTTCACGGGGTAACCGAGTTCGGTGTACAGAACCGCCTGGAAGGGCATGCGATCTGGTTTGACCTCAGCATGCCCCTGATGGTGAACCTGCCGCCCGGCGCGCACCCCTGACGGCGAATCGGCGCCTTTTGCGCCCCTCGCCTTGTCGACCACTCGGCCCAAACGGGCGTATGATTGACAGATGACGAGCGTGACGACGGCCGCTCGGCTCGCGGAACTACGTTCGCGGCTGCACGGCGAGACCGAGGAATCCCGGCTGCTGAGCCGGCGCCGATGACAATCCGATATGCACGATCGAAGCCAAGCCCGACGCCGGTTGCGTCGAGGTGATCTGGAAACGCTACGCCACCAGCACGCAGGTCCGTTTCGTGCACGAAGCGATCCTGAACGCGCTGGAAGACCACGGCTTTGCGAAGGTCTTCGGCGACGATCGACTGCTGGCGACGCTCCACTCCGAGGACCAGCGCTGGATCGTCGAGGACTGGATGCCCCGCGCCGTGGGCGCCGGCCTTCGCAAATGCGCCGCCGTCTACGCCACAACCTATTTCGCCCGCTTTTCAACCGACCAGGTGCGGGCGCGTGCTCCGGCGCCGCTTGAGCTACGCGCCTTTCAAACGCCCGAACAAGCCTTCGAATGGCTCGCCGCCTGAGATCTGCCCGCCTCGCGGGTTCAGGAGGATGTCGCGACTGAATTTTGCATGAGGCGGCTATGAATTTCGCAACCGGGCGATGGCTCGCCTTGCTGCTCGCGACGGCGACGCTGCTTGGTGGTTCCGCTCAGGCGGCTGCGGTGACCGAGGGCCAGGCTCGCGCCCTCCTCGCCGAACAGCAGCGCGCCTGGAACGCCGGCAAGCTCGACGCTTACTTCGCCACTTTCCGGTCGGACGCCGTCTTCACCGACCAGTATCGGACCCCCGCCGGAGAGCTGGTGCCCTACGGCAGCAGCAAACTGCCCCAGGCGCGCGCGCAGGCGCGCAAGTTCCGCGCGCAGGCGAAGGCCTCGGAAGCGGGCGAGGTCGTCCGCCTCGTCGTCGCCGGGGACGGACGCAGCGCCGAGGTCGTCTCGCGGGTGGTGTCGCGCAACCGGGGACCGCAAGGCCTGCGCGTCACCTGCGCCGAGCGGCGCCAATCGCTGGTTCTGACGGCCGGCCGCCTGCGCTCGAAAGGCGCGCTCGACACCTTCAGCCGCTGCCCACGCTAGCGGTCAGTGGCCGCCCTCGACCCAGGGCACGCCCGCCTGCCGAAGCTCCTCAGCCATTGCGGCCTCCAGCTCCAGCGCCTCCCATCGCCGCATCGGGTTGAGGTGCTCCACGAGGGCGGGCAACAGCCGCACGCCAAACCGCCGCGCGGCTCCGCTCGCCTTGTAGCCGGTCTTGTGCTGGTCGAACCGCCAGTCGGGGTCGCGCACGGTCTGGCCGACATAGAGGCCCCAGGGGTCGGCCCGCCGGCCATCGTGCAGCAGGATGACGTAGACTGAATGCGAAGCGCCGCGAGCGCGAGCGGTCGTCGCCTTCAGGCCCTGCGCCGCGCGCTGCGCCCGCCTCATCCACGCCGGCCCGGCCGCCTCGCCCACCATGACCGCAACATAGGCGATCTGGATGTCGGGGCTACCGAGCTCTGCGGCGGCGCCCTAAGCGGCGGCCTCTTCCGCTTCGCTGTCGGCAGCTTCGTAAATCTCCGTCTCGCGGCCGATCAGGATCTCGGCGAGGAACCAATAGGCCTCGCCCCAGGCTTGCAGCACCTCGTCCTTGGCGGCCTCGCCCAGCACGTCGCGGATGGCGGGCAACAGGGCGTTGGCGACGGCCGGATAGTGCTGCGGCAGCACCTTGCTGCGGACGTGCTTCTTGGCCATCACCTCTACCGCGCCCGCCAGCGCCGGCAGATTGTCGACGTTCTGGGCAAAGGCGACGATGGCGGCCGCCAGGCGCCTCGGCTGCTCCCCAGACGCCTGCGCGGCCTGGTCGAACAGCGCCTTGATCTCGGGGTCCACGAACAGCCGCTCGTACATGCGTGTGGTGATGGCCAGGCCGTGCCTCACGAGCGCCGGTGCGGTGGCCTTGATGGTCTGGATCGTGGTTGGCGAAAGCTCGGTCATCGGCCCCTCCTCCTCACGCGCCCTGCTGGCGGCCGCGGCCCAGGCGGGTCCATGCGGTCACCGCGCCCAGCACGCCCATGAAGGTGGCGAACGCCGCCACCACCATGCCGAGGAAGATCATCTGTCCGGTCATCATCGAGCTCCTTCCGAGAGACGCTCGGAACATGCCCGGCAGGCGGCTGCGTCGAAATTCGGTCTTGTCCTACGGGATCCTACTTAGGCTCGCTCTGCTGCTCGGCGATCAGGCTCATGCGGACCAGGTCCGACAGGCTGCGGGCGTTCATCTTCATCATCACGTGCGCCCGGTGCACCTCCACCGTGCGGGCGCTGATGCCGAGCTCGAAGGCGATCACCTTGTTCGGTTTGCCGGCCACCAGACCGGCCAGCACCTCGGCCTCGCGACCGCTGAGCGAGGCCGTGCGCTCGAGGATCGCGCTCCGGTCGGTCTCCCGCTGGCTGAGCGCCACGCCGGCGCGCAGCGCAGCCTGGATCGAGCCCAGCAATTGCTCGTCGTCGAACGGCTTTTCGATGAAGTCGCTCACCCCCAGCCGCATGGCCTCGATCGCCAGAGGCACGTCGGCATGGCCGGTCATCACCACGACCGGATGGTTCACCCCCTCGGCGCGCAGCCGGCGCACGAGATCGAGCCCGGTCATATCCGGCATGCGCACATCGGTCAGGATGCAGCCGGCCGCCAGGCCCTCGCGAACTTCCAGCAGCGCCGAGGGCCCCTCGTAGATGCGGGCCTCGAGGCCCGCCTCCTCAAAGAGGAAGGCCAGGGAGTCGCGCACCGCAGGATCGTCGTCCACCACGTGGACCACACCGTCAGCCATGCGCCGTTTCCCCTATGTCGATGGTGCGAAGCGAGAAGCGGAAGGTGGCGCCGCCGCCCGGCGTTGGCTCCGCCCAGATACGGCCGCCGTGCGATTCGACGATGGTGCGCGAGATCGAAAGCCCAACGCCCATGCCCTCCGCCTTGGTGGTGACGAACGGCGTGAACAGCGCGTCCGCGATGTCCGGGCTGACGCCGGGACCGGTGTCGGCCACGCTGAGCAGCGCCATGCCCTCGTCGCCGGGCGCGATTTTCACCGCCAGCTCGCGGCGGCAGTTCTCGCCCATGGCGTCGACGGCGTTGCGGATCAGGTTGAGCACCACCTGCTGGATCTGCACCCGGTCGGCCAACACCTGGTCCACCGCGGGATCGTAGCTGAACGACACCGAGATCGCCTTCTCCGCCGCGCCGACCAAGGCGAGCGCGCTCGCTTCCTCGACGATGCTGCGCAGGCTCTCGATACGGCGCTCGGTCTCGCCACGGGCGACGAACTCGCGCAGGCGCCGGATCACCTCGCCGGCCCGCAGCGCCTGCTCGCCCGCCTTGGACAAGGCTTCGACGAGCCGCTGCAGGTCCGGCGCGGGCCGCGCCAGCATCCGCGTGGAGCCCTTCAGGTAGTTGTTGATGGCGGTGAGCGGCTGGTTCAGCTCGTGCGCCAGGGCCGAGGCCATCTCGCCCATGGCGGTGACCCGCGAAATGTGGACGAGCTCGCTCTGCAACGCCTGCACGCGCGCCTCCGCGGCCTGGCGCTCGCTCAGATCTCGGACGAAGCCGGTGAACATCCGCCCGCGCGCGGTGCGCACCTCGCCCACGGCGAGCTCCATGGGGAAGGTCTCGCCGCTGCGGCGCTGCCCGGTGACCACCCGCTCGACGCCGATGATGCGCCGCTCGCCGGTGCTGTAGTAGCGCCCTAGATAGCCGTCGTGCGCGCTGCGATCCGGCTCCGGCATCAGGATCGAGACGTTGCGGCCGATCGCTTCGGCCGCCGGCCAGCCGAACAGCCGCTCGGCGGCTTTCGAGAACGACTGCATCACGCCGGCTTCGTCGATGACGATCAGTGCGTCGGGGGCGGTGTCGATCAGCGACTGCAGGCGCGCCTCCCGCTCCGCCAGGTCGCGGTTGACCGAGAGCGCCTCGCGCCGCGCGCGCTGGAACCACTCCCCGCCGGTGACGATGCTCGCGCAGACCACGCCGAAGATCGCGGCGCTGACCACGTCGCCCAGATCGAGCGCGCCGGTGCGGCTGGTCGCGTAGGCGCCGCCGGCGACGCCCAGCACGGTGGCGAATACCCCGGTCCACAGGCCCGCATAGGCCGACGCCAACACCACCGCCGGCACGAAGAACAGGAACACCGTCCGCTCGGCGAGGATGGGGGCCAGCGCCAGCCGCAGCGCCAAGCCCGCCGCGGCGACGCCCAGCGCGATGCCGAGTCCGACCCAGGTGCGGGCGGCTGGAGCGCGGTCGGACGCCGGCAGGTTCATGCGGCTCCTTCTAGTTCGCGGGCAGGCCGCGGGCGAGCATTGGGGAATCCGGTAGGTCGCCACACATTTTCAGGCATCGGGCAGCATGGCCAGGGCGCCGCCGCGGGGACGCGTGCGCCACGGCTGAAACCTGCGATGAAGTTCGAGGTGTCCGCCTGAAGCGGAAAGAAGAAGGCCCCGCGCCAGCCGAGGGAGGAATTGGCGCGGGGCCCAGCCCCCCGTACTAGGGTTCGCTCAGCTTGGCGGAGGCTGCCTTGCAGAGCCGCTAACGATAAAGGTGAATGAGCCCCCGGTGTGCTGGCGACCGGGGGCTCCAAGCGCATGTCGCCGGTGAAGACGAACGCGCCACTGCGACGACTGCTGGTCGTTGGGGCTTACCCCGCCGTCGCGCTCCAACAACACATGGTTAAGCCTGGGGTTCCCCTCACAGGCGAATTTTCGGCGCAGCTGTGAGCTACGGCGAGCGCTCAGGCCTCCAGCTCGATGTCCCAATACAAGTAGTCGAGCCAGCTTTCGTGGAGGTGGTGCGGGGGGAAGCGGCGGCCGTGTTCCTGCAACTCGAAGGCGGTGGGTCGCCGGGGCGCGCGGTGCGGGTGCATGGACGCTTCCTTCGGCGTGCGCCCGCCCTTGCTCAGGTTGCAGCGGGCGCAGGCGGTGACGATGTTTTCCCAGGTGGTGCGGCCGCCACGCGAGCGGGGGATCACATGGTCGAAGGTCAGGTCCTCGCCGGCCGAGCAATATTGGCAGGAGAAGGCGTCGCGCAGGAACAGGTTGAAGCGGGTGAACGCCGGCGGCCGGTCCTGGGCCACGTAGTGCTTCAGCGACACCACGCTGGGCAGCTTCATGGCGAAGGAGGGAGAGTGGACCTCCTGCTCGTAGGTGGAGATTACGTCGACGCGGTCCAGGAAGACCGCCTTGATCACTTCCTGCCACGGCCAGAGCGACAGGGGGTAGTAGCTGAGGGGCCGGTAGTCGGCGTTCAGCACCAGGGCGGGGCAGCCGGACGGCGGGCGGCTAAGGACCTGCATCGCCGGTCCTCCTGCGCCGAACAGCGACGCTTATAGGGTACGCTTGTGGACTGAAGGCCGATCTCCTTCCGCGTAGCGCTGGACGACCTGAGCCGCCCCATCCACAGACACTATAGGTAAGATTCGAAGACAGCTCCATGACCTGGGTGCCACGGTTGCGGCGCGGCAAGCGGCGCGTTTCGACTGGGCGGCAAGAAAAAAGGGCTCCCCGAAGGGAGCCCCTTGAACCTCAGCAGACGGGGAGGTCTGCAGGCCTTTCGTCACCCACCAACCAGGGCGAGGGCGACGCCCGAAGCAAGGCCCAGACCCAGCAGGGCGGCCGGGGCGAAGCGATCCAGGAGGCGTTCGAAGTTGGCGACAGCTGCGAGAGTCATGACACACACCTTTGAAGTTGGAACCCTCGAGGGAGCGAGGGCGTATCGCTATTTGAACGATGCTAAGATAGGGCTGGATCTGATCGCTGTCAAGATGATCTTCACGTTGATTAGATCGCATCCTGGTAGAGGGTGGCTGCGGCCTCCGATGGCGAGACATCAGCGGCCCGCGACCACATCTGATCACCGCTTAGATAACATCGATCTAAACGCCGTCAAGATAATCTTTACCGCGCTTGGATGAAAAACTAGGGTGGCGCGCCATGTCAGACTCGAATGCGCCCGAGGCCAGGCCCTACCATCACGGCGACCTGCGGCGCGCTTTGGTGGATGCGGCCCGCCGATTATTGGAGACCGAGGGCCAGGCGGCCATGTCGCTGCGCGCGGTGGCGCGAGAAGCGGGGGTGAGCCCCGCGGCGCCCTACCATCATTTCAAGGACAAGGCGGAGCTGATGGACGCCATCGCCGCCGAAGGATGGGAGCTGCTCGCCCAGGACATGTACGAGGCGGGGTCGGCGGCGCCCAAGGACCAGCTGGCGATCGTCACCACCTATGTCACCTTCGCCCGCAGCCGGCCCGCGCTATACCGGGTGATGTTCGATGCGGCGCGCGACAAGGAGACGCTGCCGTTCGACAACGCCGCCGAGGGCGCGTTCTACACCTGGTACCGCCAATCGCTGCTCGGCGGACGCGACGCCGCGGGCGACGAAATGGAGTTGGAGATCCTGGCCGCCTGGGCCTCCGCGCATGGCCTGGCGGAAATGGCGGGCTTCCGGCCCTTCGAGCGGTTGAAGGACCAGCTGGGCGGCGAGACGCCATTCATCAAGGCGGTGCTCGAGCAAATGGGCCGGCACAGGACGCTTGACTGAAGCGGCGAGGGCTCGCAGCGCTCGGGTCCCGCCTGCTACATCCGCGCTGTGCCTGGCTTCGTCACCCGCTTCGCGCCCTCCCCCACGGGCTATCTGCACCGCGGCCACGCCTTCTCGGCGTTGACGGCGTACGAGGCGGCTCGAACCGCCGGCGGTCGCTTCCTGTTGCGCATCGAGGACATCGACGCCACCCGCTGCCGCGCGGAGTTTGAGGCGGCTATCTCCGAGGATCTGGCCTGGCTCGGGCCGGATTGGGAGACGCCGGCGCGCCGGCAGTCGGAGCACATGGCCGACTACGGCCGGGCGCTCGACATGCTCGCCGCGCGGGGCCTGACCTACCGCTGCTTTCGCACCCGCCGCCAGGTGGCCGAGCAGATCGGCCAGGCGCCGCATGGGGCGATGGAGGCCTTCCGCGGCGCGCCGCTCGCGCCCGAGGAGGAAGCCCGCCGCCTGGCGGCCGGGGAGCCGTTCGCCTGGCGCCTCTCGCTGGTCGCCGCCGAAGCCAGCCTCGGCGGCTTTGACGGCCTGAGCTTCGTCGAGGAGGGCGAAGGTCCGGGCGGCGAGCGTGGCGAGATTCGCGTCCGCCCCGAGCTGGGCGGCGACGTGGTGCTGGCGCGCAAGGACGTCGGCGTCGCCTACCACCTGGCGGTGGTGCACGACGATGCGCTGCAGGGCGTCACCCACGTGATCCGCGGGCAGGACCTGTTCGAGGCGACCCACGTGCAGCGCCTGCTGCAGGCCCTCCTCGGGCTGCCGCAGCCGCGCTACAGGCACCACCGGCTGCTGGTCGGCCCGGACGGAAAGCGCTACGCCAAGCGCGACCGCGCCGAGACGCTGCGCGAGTTGCGCGACCGGGGCGTCACGGCCAAAGCGCTGCGTCGGGAGATGGGCTTTTGAGCGACGCTGCCGAAACGCCCCGTTGGCGCGCCGTCGCGGTTCTGATGCTGGGCGCCTGCGTGATCAGCGCCGCCCCGATCCTGGTGCGGCTCACCGAGACCGGTCCTGCCGCCGCCGGCTTCTGGCGCCTGGCCTTCGCCGCGCCGGTGCTGGCGATGCTGGCGCATGGCGCGCCGGAAGCGCAGGCGGGTCCCTCGAAGCTGGCGATGCTGGCCGGCGTGATGTTCGCTCTCGATCTCGGCTTCTGGCACTACGGCATCAAGTACACCTCGGTCGCCAACGCCACGGTGCTCGCCAACCTCACGCCGGTGGTGGTCACCGCCTTCGCCTGGATCTTCCTGAAGGAGCGCCCTCGGCCGCTGTTCCTGTTCGCGGTGGCGATGGCGGTCGCCGGGGCGGCGATGATGGCGATCCAACGCAAGGGCGCGCCTGGCCTGAACCCGCCGCTCGGCGACACGCTTTCGGCCATCACCACCGTCTGGTACGCGCTCTACCTGCTGGCGATCGGCGCGGCGCGAAAGCGCGAGTCCACCAACCGGCTGATGCTGTGGTCGAGCGTGGTGGGCGCGCCGATCGTGTTCCTGGGCGCGGTGGCGCTGCGCGAACGGATCATGCCGGCGGGGCCCGGGGGATGGGCCGCCTGTCTGGGCCTGGCGGGGGTGCACATCGCCGGCCAGGGCGCGATCGCCTGGGCGATGGGCCGGCTTCCCACCGCCACCGCCTCGGTCGCCATCCTGGTGCAGCCGGTGGTGGCCGCAGCGCTCGGCTGGGTGCTGTTCGCCGAGATGCTGACCCCGCTGCAGGCGCTGGGCGCCGCCACGGCGCTGGGCGGCGTCGTCCTGGCGCAGCAGGTGTCGCGGGGAAAGGGCTAGGCCGCGGCCTGCGGCGTAAGTCCCCACGCCACCCTCGCCCGTTCGATCGAGGCGAGCCTGGCTTCGAAGGCCGACCAGTCGTCGGCTTCGGCGATGCAAGCCCAGAGCGCTTCGATGTCGTCGTAGAGCAGTTCCTCGGGCTCGGCCCGAGCGAAGTAGGGATCTGCCAGGCGCTCGGGGCGGTCGGGCGCGTAGGGGGCGATCTGCTGGCGGAATGCGAGGGCGGCCTCGCCCTCGTAGACGGCGGCGCGCCCGCCCCCCAGCGCGCGCGCCTCGTCGTTGCAGAACCAGTCGAAGAAGAAGGGCTCCCAGCGCAGCGCATCGCCGCCCTCGGCAAGCGCAGCGAACGCCGCCTGGGTCAGGGCGACATCCGCCTCCCCGCCCCGCGGCTTGACGCCCAGGCGCTCCAGGATCGCGGCCACCAGGGCGTCGCGGTAGGCCGGGCCGAAGCCGTTCAGCGCCTCCACCAGCGGGTCGCTTTCGGCGACCAGGGTGAAGCAGCCGCCCAGTTGCTGCAGGTTCCAGAACACCGCCTCGGGCTGGCGGCCGAAGGCGTAGAGGCCGGCGTGATCGAAGTAAGCTGCCGTAAAGGCGGCGTCGGAGCGCGGCAGGAAGCGGTAGGGGCCGTAGTCGAAGCTCTCGCCCGTGATGTTCATGTTGTCGGTGTTGAGCACCCCGTGCACGAAGCCCGCCGCCATCCAGCGGGCGGCGAGCCGGGCGGTGCGGCGCACCACCTCCACCAGCAGGGCCGCGGCCTTGTCGTTGGCGCCCGCGAGCTGCGGATAGTAGGTCGCCACCACGTGGTCGATCAGCGCGGCGATGCGGTCGGGCCGCTCGAAGAAGGCGTGCCGCTGGAAGCTGCCGAAGCGGACGTGGCTGTGCGACAGCCTGACCAGCACCGAGGAGCGGGTCGGGCTGGGCTCGTCGCCGCGGACCAGTTCCTCGCCAGTCTCGACCAGCGAGAAGGTGCGCGAGGTGGGGACGCCCAGCGCTTCGAGCATGGCGGTGGCGAGCACTTCGCGCACCCCGCCCTTCAGCGTCAGCCGCCCATCGCCCTGCCGCGACCAGGGCGTGCCGCCCGAGCCCTTCGTGCCAAGGTCGAGCAGCCGGTCCGTCCCCGCCTCGCGCATCTGGGCGAACAGGAAGCCGCGGCCGTCGCCGAGTTCGGCGTTGTAAACTCGGAACTGGTGGCCGTGGTAACGCATGGCCAGCGGCGGATCGATGTTGTCCGGCAGCGCCTCGAAGCGGCCGAAGTGAGCGATCCACTCGTCGTCGGTCAGCGTGTCGAGGCCCACGGTCGCCGCCACGCGGTCGTTGCGGAACCTAAGGATGGTCTGAGGAAACGCAGCGGCCTGCACAGGATCGGCGAACTCGCCGCCGAGCTTGGGCAATTGCGGATCGGGCTTGTAACGCGCAGAGACCGGCATGGCCGCCAGATGGGCGCAAAGCGGCGCGACGGCAACAGGGTCTAGTCGCTCCGGCCGAGGTTGCGTGCTAACCCGACGCCATGGCGCGTCGCATCACCCTCGACTTTCTCAAGACCGAGAGCGCTTCCGGCCTGATCCTCGCGATCTGCGCCGCCGTGGCGATCGTCATGGCCAACTCGCCCCTGGCGGGGCTGTATTTCGACTTCATCGACACGCCGTTCACGATCCAGATCGGCGCCTTCCGCGAGACCCATTCGACGCTCGAGTGGGTCAAGGAGGGCCTGATGGCGATCTTCTTCTTCGTCGTCGGCCTGGAGATCAAATACGAGGTGCTGCGCGGCGAGCTGGCCAATCCGCGCCGGCTGGCGCTTCCCGTCGTGGCGGCGCTCGGCGGAATGGTCGCGCCGGCGCTGGTCTATCTCGCCTTCAACGCCGGGGCCGGCGGCTCGCCGCAAGGTTGGCCCGTCCCGGTGGCGACCGACATCGCCTTCGCCATCGCCGCACTGGCCATCGCTGGGCCGAAGCTGCCGCCGACCCTGCGGGTCTTCCTGCTGACGTTGGCGATCGTCGACGACCTCGGCGCGGTGCTGGTGATCGGCGCTGTGTTCACCGAAGGCGTCAAATGGGCGGCGCTGGGCGGTGCGGCGGTGTCGCTGGCGCTGATGGCCCTGCTCGGCCGCTGGCGCGGCGTGCCCTACCTGTTCTACGCCGCAGGCTTCCTGCTGGTCTGGGCTTTCACCTTGAAGTCCGGGGTCTCCACGTCGGTGGCCGGCGTCGCTGCGGCGATGACCGTGCCGATCGAATCGCGCCGAGCGCTTCGGCCCGGCGTGCTCGAGGACTTCATGGAGGGCCTGCACCCCTACGTCGCCTATCTGATCTTGCCGCTATTCGCCTTCAGCGCCGCCGGGTTCCGGCTCGCCGACCACGCGCTGAGCAGCGTGCTGCACCCGGTCACCTTGGGGGTGGCGCTCGGCTTGTTCCTCGGCAAGCAGGCCGGCGTTTTCGGCGCCACCGCCGCCGTGGTCGGGCTGAAGCTGGCGCGGCGGCCAACGGGCGCCACTTGGCTGGAGCTTTATGGCGTGTCGCTGCTGTGCGGAGTGGGCTTCACCATGAGCCTGTTCATCGGCGCCCTGGCGTTCTCGACGGAATACCGAGCGGGGGAAGTGCGCATGGGCGTGCTGATCGGTTCGGTGCTGTCGGCCGCCGCGGGCATGGCGGTGTTGCGATGGGCGCAGGCCCGCCGCGCCGATACTTGAGGGCTCGGCGAGGCGCTTGCAGGGCAGCCCCAGCCTCGCTAAAGCCGCGGAAGTCTTGCAGGGAACCATCTCATGATCGGCATCGGCGCCATCGTCCTCTTCCTCGTCGTGATCGGCGCGTTGAACGTCATCGAATTCGGCCGGCTCGACTAAGCGCGCAAGACTCCGATGTCGGATCGTGGCGCGGCGCTGGTGACCGGTGGTGCGCGGCGCATCGGCCGCGCGCTGGTCCATGCATGCGCCAAGGCCGGCTACGACGTGGCGATCCACGTCCGCAATCCCGACGATGACGCCGACGCGGCCGCCGGCGAAGTCCGCTCCGCCGGGCGCAAGGCGGGGATCCTGTCCTGCGACCTACGCAAGGAGTCCGCCCTCGTCGCCCTGGTGGGCGAAGCCGAGGCGGAGCTCGGGCCGGTCACCCTGCTGATCAACTGCGCCAGCGTCTTTGAGGAAGACGCCTTTCCCACGCTGAACCGCGCCTCGTGGGACCTGCACATGGAGACCAACCTGCGCGCGCCGCTGGTGCTCGCCCAGGCCTTCGCCCGCCGGCTGCCGGCCGAACGCGAAGGGCTGATCGTCAACGTCCTCGACCAGCGGGTCTGGCGACCCACCGCCGACTTCTTCTCCTATTCGCTCAGCAAGGCGGCGCTCTGGCAGGCGACTCAGATGATGGCGGTGGCGCTCGCCCCGCGCGTGCGGGTCAACGGCATCGGCCCCGGCCCCACCCTGCAGTCGATCCACCAGGACCCCGACGCCTTCCAACGCGAAGCGGCGTCGACGCCAATGGGCCGGCCGGTGGACCCGGCCGAGGTGGCGCTGGCGTTACGCTACCTGATCGACGCGCGCTCGGTGACTGGCCAGATGATCGCCGTCGACTCCGGCCAGCACCTGACGTGGGGCTAGAGCCGGCGATGACCAAGCCCCAGGCTCCCGCGCCCGTCGGCGGCGAGGTCCGCACGGCGATGACCCGGGTGTTCGTGACCGGCCTGAAGGTCCAGGCCGAGATCGGCGTCTATCGCCACGAGATCGGCAAGCGCCAGCCCCTGGTGGTCGACGTCGAGCTCGACGTGCCGAGCGCGGGCTCGGCGCGGCTTGCCGAGACGGTCAATTACGAGAGCATCCTGCAGGCCGCGCGCGACATCGCCGACCAAGGCCACATCGAGCTAGTGGAATCCTTCGCCGACCGCCTGGCTCAGGCCTGCATGGCCGATTCGCGGGTGACGCGCGCGCGGGTGCGGGTGGAAAAGCCGCTGGCGCTGGCCCCCGACGCCGTGGCCGCCGGCGTCGAGATCGTCGTCGAACGCGTCTGAAACATCTTTTCAAGCCGGCTCCGCGCACCCACCTTTGGTAGGCGGGCGCAAATCCGCGCCTGGAAAGACGCGAGATGACGGACAGACTGAGCTACGGCGCCACCGAGGACCGCACCATGCCGGCGGTCGTCTACGGGCTCTATCTGCTGGGGATCGCCAACGGGCTGACCATCCTCCTGGGCCTAATCCTGGCCTACGCCCAGCGCGGCGACGCCGGCGCCCGCATGCGCAGCCACTACACCTTCCTGATCCGCACCTGCTGGCTGTGGCTGGCCTGGATCCTGATCGGCGGCCTGCTAGTCGCCATCGGCATTCCGCTGAGCGTGATCCTGATCGGCGTGCCCATCCTGGCGCTCGGCTGGGCGATCATCGGCCTGGTGCACATCTGGTTCGCGCTGCGGGCGATCGTCGGCGTTATCTACCTGGCGCGCGACGAGGCCTATCCGCGGCCGCACAGCTGGTTCCTGTGATCCTCCCCCACAGGGGGAGGCGGCCCGAAGGGTCGGAGGGGGCTTCCACTCAGACGCTGATACAGTCTGCCCCGAGCTTCTGAGCGGAGGCCCCCCTCCCGCGTCACGGGAGCTCCCCTGAGGGGGAGCGTCGTTAGGCTCAGGCCATCACGAGTTGGCGGCGCACCATCTTGGCGTAGTCGTCCATCAGCGCCAGCGACTGATTGCCGGGCGTGAAGCTGTACTCGCCGATCTGCGCCACGGGGGTGACCTCGGCGGCGGTGCCGGTCACGAAGCATTCGGAGAAGGTGGACAACTCCTCCGGCTTGATGTGGCGTTCGATCACCTCGAAACGCTGCGACCTGGCCAACTTGATCACCGACTGGCGGGTGATGCCGTTCAGGAAGCAGTCAGCGAGCGGGGTGTGGATCACCCCGTCCTTGATGAAGAAGACGTTCGAGCCGGTCGATTCGGCGATGTAGCCCCGATAATCGAGCATCATCGCGTCGGTGTAGCCGTCCTTCTCCGCGGCGTGCTTGGAGATGGTGCAGATCATGTACAGGCCGGCGGCCTTGGCGTGGACCGGCTCAGTCTCCGGCGAGGGGCGCTTGTACTTGGCCCAGCACATGCGGATGCCGCGCGCCTTCTCTTCCGGCTTGAAGTAGCTCGGCCAGTCCCACACCGCGATGGCGACATGGATCTTGGTGTTCTGCGCCGAGACGCCGATCATTTCGGAGCCGCGCCAAGCGATGGGACGTAGGTAGGCGTCCTCCAGGCCGTTCTTGGCGCAGGTGTCCTTGCAGGCCTGATCGATCTCGGCCACCGTGTAAGGGATTTCGAAGTCGAGGATCCTCGCGGACTCGAAGAGGCGCTCGGTATGGGCGGTCAGCTCGAAGATCTCGCCCCCGTACATCCGCTCGCCTTCGAACACCGACGAGGCGTAATGCAGGCCGTGAGTCAGTACGTGCACCTTCGCCTCGCGCCAGGGCACGAACTGGCCGTCCAGCCAGATCCAACCGTCGCGATCGTCGAAGGAAGCAGTAGACATTTGGGCGATCTCTCCTTTCAGAGGGCCTCCTTGAACCCCCGCGGGGGCTCCGCGTCAAACGAAATGGGGTGGGCGGCATGAACGCTCAAGCTGAGGGCGGCCAGCGTTCCCGCCATCTGCTGATCGTGGACGACGACGATCGCATCCGCGAACTGCTCAAGGCCTATCTCGCTCGCGCCGGCTTTCGCGTGTCCGCGGCGCACGGCGGCGAGGCCGCGCGCAAGCTCTTACTGGCGCTGGATTTCGACCTGGCGGTGTTCGACGTGATGATGCCTGGCGAGGACGGGTTTTCGCTGACCCGCTGGCTGCGTGAGCAGCGGGGCGCCAGCGGGCGAACGCCGGTCCTGATGCTGACCGCGCGTGGTGAGGCCGACGCCCGCATCGAGGGCCTGAAGATCGGCGCCGACGACTATCTGGCCAAGCCGTTCGAACCGGAAGAGCTGTTGCTGCGCATCGAGGCGATCCTGCGCCGCTCGCAGCACCGGCCCGAGACGACAGGGCCGCTGCTGCTCGGCCGCTGCGCCTTCGATCCCGACCGCGGCGAGCTCACCTGCAACGGCGAGCCGGTGCACCTGACGGAAGCCGAGGTGGCGCTGATGCGCGAGCTGGCGCGCAGCCCGCACGACGCCGTGGACCGGCTGGCGCTGGCGCGGGGCGACAGCGACCCGTCGGGCCGCGCCATCGACGTCCAGGTCACACGGCTGCGCCGCAAGATCGAGGACGACCCCAAGGCCCCGCGCTACCTGCAGACCGTGCGCGGCGTAGGCTACCGATTGGCGCCCGACTGATGGCGATCTTCGAGCAGTTTCGGCGGCGGCTGGGGATCTGGCTCAATCGCCGGGCCCCCAAGACGCTGTTCGGCCGCTCGCTGCTGATCATCGTGCTGCCAGTGGCGATCATGCAGGTCGCCGTCACCTATGTGTTCTTCGACGCCCACTGGCAGACGGTCACCGCCAGGCTTTCCGAAGGGCTGGCCGGCGACATCGCCTGGGCCGTGGAGAGCTACCAGGACGACCCCAGCCCCGCGGCCTTCCAGCGGCTGGCGGCGCGGGCGCAGGAGTCCATGGGCCTGTCGGTGGCGCTGCAGCCCGGCAAGACGCTGCCGGTGGGCCGGCGCTCTTCGCTGTTCGCGCCGATCGATCGCTCGATGCAGCGCGCGCTGGGCGACCGGCTGGACCAGCCGTTCTGGTTCGACACCACGCGCTACCCGGCCTACGTCGACGTCCGCGTGGCGGTCAGCGGCGGCGTGCTGCGGGTGCTTGCGCCGCGCGACCGCGCGTTCGCCACCAACGGCCACATCTTCGTGCTCTGGATGACGGTGGCGACTGTGCTGCTGACGGCGATAGCGCTGCTGTTCATCCGCAACCAGGTGCGATCCATCGAGCGGCTGGCCAACGCCGCCGAGGCGTTCGGGCGGGGGTCCGACGCGCCCAGCTTCAAGCCGCATGGCGCTCGGGAAGTTCGGCAAGCCGCGGTGGCCTTCCTCGACATGCGTGCGCGCATCCAGCGGCACATCGACCAACGCACGACGCTGCTGGCCGCGGTCAGCCACGATCTGCGCACGCCGCTCACGAGGCTGAAGCTGGCGCTGGCGCTGGCCGAGCCCTCCAAGGCGAACGACGCCATGAAGGGCGACGTCGTCGAGATGGAGCACATGATCGACGAATACCTGGCGTTCGCCCGCGGCGAAGGCGGCGAAGCGGTCGAGACCGTGCGGCTGCGCGAAATGATCGAACAGGTCAGCGAAGGCGCGATCCGCGCCGGAGCCGAGGTCAGCGTGTCGGCCGACCCCGCGCTCGAGGCGCCGGCGCGGCCGAACGCGCTGAAGCGCGCGATCGCCAACCTGGTGATGAACGCCGCCGTCTATGGCGAACATGTCGAGGTCGCAGCGCGGCCGCGGGCGCAGGGCGGCGTAGAAATCGTCGTCGACGACGATGGCCCAGGCATCCCCGCCGAACGCTACGAGGACGCCTTCAAGGTGTTCGGCCGGCTGGACGAGGCGCGCAATCTGAACACCAAGGGCGTGGGCCTGGGCCTGGCGATCGCCCGCGACGTTGCCCGCGGGCATGGCGGCGACATCACCCTCGACCGCTCGCCGCTCGGCGGCTTGCGCGCGACGCTTCGGCTGCCCGGCGCGTTACGGCCCTAATCTCAGGAGGACCATCCATGCGCCGATTGCTTGCCACCGCGGCGGGCCTGAGCCTCGCGGCCGGGGCCGCTCACGCCACCGACCCGGCCGAAGGGGTCTGGCTGGTCGAGGCCAAGAACGCGCGGGTGAAGATCGCCCCCTGCCCCGCCAGTGCGGCTCAGCTGTGCGGCGAGATCGTCTGGCTCGACAAGCCCAAGGGCGACGACGGCCAGCCCCGGCGCGACGAGAACAACCCCGACCCGCAGCAGCGCGCCAAGCCGCTGATGGGCCTGATGATGATCCGCGACTTCCGCCAGGCCGGCCCCGGCCGCTGGGAAGGCGGCAAGATCTACGATCCAAAAGCCGGCAAGACCTACGCCTCGAAGATGCGGGTCGCGACCGATGGAACGCTGCAGGTGCAAGGCTGCGTGCTGATGATCTGCAAGGCGCAAACATGGACGCGGGTGCGCTAAGCTTGGCCGCCGCTACCCGCCGAGCTCCTTCGATCGGCGCGCCGCGGCGGCGACCGCATCGCGCAGCAGGTTCGGCAGGCCGGCGTCGGCCATCAGCACCTCCAGCGCAGCCTGAGTGGTGCCGCCGGGCGAGGTCACCTGCCGGCGCAGCTCCGCCGGCTCCTCGCCGGTGCGTGACAGCAAGGCCGCAGCGCCGGCCAGCGTCGAGCGGGCGAGTTGCGCGGCGCTCTTCGGGGCGAGGCCAGCGGCGACGCCCGCCGCCTCCAGCGCTTCGATGAAGCCATAGAGGTAGGCCGGTGCGGAGCCGGAGACCGCGGTCGCCGCGTGCATCAGCTCCTCGTCCTCTAGGTCCACCACCGCGCCCAGCGGCTCGAACAGCGCATGCGCCCGCGCCAGCGCCGCCGGGTCGTCGGCGTAGAGGCTGGCGGTGCCCTGGTTGATGGCCGCGGCTGTGGTCGGCATGACCCGCGCCACGCAGCGGCCGCCGAACTCCTTGGCGATATCACGCGACCGGACGCCGGCGGCGATAGACACGATCACCGCATCGGCGGCGAGCCACGGCGCGACCTCGGCCGCAGCCTCGCGCCAGATCTGCGGCTTCACCGCCAGCACCACGGTGCGCGCCCGCGCCAGCTCGGCTTCAGGGGGATTGAGGTTCGCGCCGTCGGCCGCCGCGGCCTGGGCGAACGCGCCCGGCTGCGGGTCGCGGATCATCAGCTCGCCCGCGGAGAAGGCGTTCGCCTCGCGCCAACCGGCGACCATCGCGCCGCCCATGCGCCCGGCGCCCAGCATGAGAATGGGAGTGACCATGGCGGCGGAAACTAGCGGCGCTCCGGCCCAGACACAAACGCGCCCGCGAGGTCTTCCCCGCGGGCGCGAATTTCAGAGTTTCCGATCTGGCGACGCCGGCCTCGGGATCAGGCCTCGCCGACAGTCTCGAACATGCAGGCGGCGACCGCATCCTTCGGCGACTTGGCGCCGCGGACGAGGAAATCGAAGGCCGGGAAGAAGCGGTCGGCCGCTTCGACGGCGACGTCGATCATCGCCGCGGCCTGAGCCAGGCTCGGCTGCTCGCCGGTCATCAGCGCCATGCCGTGGCGGAAGATGATCTCGCCGTCTTCCCAGAGCTCGTAGTGGCCCAGCCAGACCCGCGGGTTGATCATGCCGATCAGTTCGTGCGCGTCGGCGCGCTGCGCCTTGCCCGCTGTAAGATCCATCGACAGGCACAATTGCAGGCAGTCGCCTTCCGGGCGCCAGGCGAACCAGAGCTCGTAATCCTTCCAGTCTCCCGCAAGGCTGAAGGCGAGGTCGCCATCTTCGGTGCGATCGAACGGCAGGTTCTCCGCCGTAAGCACATGCTCGACAACGTCCAGCGGGTCGTTGGCGAGGAGGACGCTGTCGTCAGGCTGGGTGATGTCCATTAGACCCAAGGTCCTTTCGCAATTGGCGGGGCGCGGCCAGCCGCTCCCGAATCGCCTGCGTCACTGAAAGTAAGCTGCTTCGCCCGCATAACTTCACCCGCTTCTCCTGCGAGTTGATCTGCCGGTGCGTGTTTCTGTGGATGTTCAGGGCGTGCCCGTCCCCGGCGCCTCGGAAGTGGGCGCAGCGCCGTGTTGCGCGCGCAACGCTGCGACTTCAGCGCGCAGGGCGGCCAGTTCGGCCCGAAGCGCGTCGAAGTCGTCGCGGCGAACGAGGTCAAATTCGGCGGCCACGCGATCGGCCTGGGCGCGCAGCGCGGCCTTCGCTTCTTCGCCCGCAGCCTGGGCCAGGCCCATGGCGGCGGTCGTCAACTTGGCCATTTCGTCGAGGAATGGGTTTTGGGTCTGCATCTCACTCACGAGCGCCTGCAAGAATGGCGCCTTCCGTTCTAATATGGGTTCCTAGGGTCGAAAGCGAAGACCATCTCGTCTAAACCCCTTTCCCGCACAACGCTGGAGCCTCGCGACCGTGCCTTTTCCGGACTTCGATCCCGTCCTCCTGCGCATCGGTCCCTTGGCTATACGCTGGTACGCCCTCGCCTATGTCGCCGGCATCCTGCTGGGCTGGCGTTACGCTGCGGCGATATTGCGCAAGTCTTCGCTGTGGACCCATCGGGCGCCGCCGATGACGACGCTGCAGCTCGATGACCTGATCCTCTGGATTACGCTTGGCGTGATCCTCGGCGGCCGGCTCGGCCACACCCTCTTCTACACGCCCAGCCTGATCTGGCAGGACCCGCTGGAAATCCTGAAGGTCTGGCATGGCGGCATGAGCTTCCACGGCGGCGCGCTCGGCGTGCTGCTGGCGCTGGTGATCTACGCGCGGACGAACAAACTGGACGCGCTGCGGATCGGCGACGTCTGCGCCGCCGCCACTCCGATCGGCCTGTTCTTCGGGCGCATCGCCAACTTCATCAACGGCGAGCTCTGGGGCCGGCCGACGACCGTGCCGTGGGGCATTATTTTCCCAGGCGCCGGCCCGCTGCCGCGCCATCCCAGCCAGCTCTACGAAGCGGCGTTGGAGGGGCTCGTCCTGTTCGCGCTGCTGGCCTGGGCCACCTGGGCGAAGCGGTGGACCAACCGCCGCGGCGTGATCATGGGGCTGTTCATCGCCGGCTACGGGATCATCCGCATCAGCCTCGAAAACGTGCGCGAGCCGGACGCCTACATGCCGCACTTCCCGCTCGGCCTGACCATGGGGATGATGCTGTCGGCGCCGATGGTGATTGTCGGCGCATGGATGATCTGGCGCGGCCTGAATGAGGGCCTGCCGCCTGAAAGCGCGCAGCCGCCCGCGGCCGAGGCCGCCGCCAAGGCGGGCTGATGCACCTGCGGGAGCGGCTCGAGGCGCTGATCGCCGAAGCGGGGCCGATCAGCGTCGCACAATATATGACCGCCTGCCTGCACGACCCGCAGGGCGGCTATTACGCCACGCGCCCGGCGCTGGGGCCCGAGGGCGACTTCATCACCGCCCCGCTGATCAGCCAGATGTTCGGCGAACTGGTCGGGATCTGGGTCGTCGCCGCGTGGGAGGCGATGGGCCGGCCGCATCCCTTCCGCCTAGTCGAAATGGGCCCGGGCGACGGAACGCTGATGAGCGACCTGCTGCGCGCCGCCCGGCTGGCCCCGGCCTTCCTCGAAGCCGCCAGGGTGTGGCTGGTCGAGGTCTCGCCGCCGCTGCGCGCGCTTCAGCGTGCGCGGTTGGGCGACAAGGTCCGCTGGGCCGACGCCCTGGAGGCCGTGCCCGGCGGCGCGCCCCTGCTGCTGGTCGGCAACGAGTTGCTGGACTGCCTGCCCGCGCGCCAGTTCGTCCGCACCGCCGCCGGCTGGGCCGAGCAGGTGATCGGTTTGGACGACAAAGGCCGACTGGCGTTCGGCCTGGCGAACACGCCGGGGGGGACCCTGCTGCCCGACGCCCCGCAGGGCGCGGTGTTCGAGCAATCCGCGGCGCAAGCGGCGCTGGGCGCGGCGCTGGGCCTGCGCATCGCCGCCGACGGCGGCGCGGCGCTGTTGATCGACTACGGCCGCGCGACGCCAGGGTTCGGGGACACCCTGCAGGCGCTGCGCCGGCACGAGAAGGTCGACCCGCTGGCCTGCCCGGGCGAGGCCGACCTCACCGTCCATGCCGACTTCCCGACGGTGCTCGACGCGGCCCGAAGCGAGGGCGCGCAGACCGCCATCCAGACCCAGGCCATGTTCCTCGCGGCGATGGGCGTGGGCGCACGCACCGAGGCGCTGTTGCGCGCACGCCCCGACCGCTCGGCGACGCTGGGCCGCCAGCTGCACCGGTTGGTCGGCGCCGACGAGATGGGCGAGCTGTTCAAGGCCGCCTGCATTCATTCGCCGGGCTGGACCCCGCCCGCCTTCGAGGACCGCGAGCCGTGATCACTCCGCCTGTGCTGACCTCGCCCCTGCTCGACTTGCCGCGGATCCGCCACGGCTTCTTCACCCGCCGGGGTGGGGTCTCCCTGGGAATCTACGCGAGCCTGAATGTCGGGCTGGGCTCACGCGACGATCAGGTCGCGGTGCGCGAGAACCGGCGGCGCGCAGCGACCTACTTCGGTTCTGCCGAGCTGGTCACCGGCTATCAGGTGCATTCCGCGCGCGTGACCCCCGTACGCGAGCCTTGGGGGGGAGCGGCGCCGGACACGGATGGCGTCGTGACCGCCACGCCGGGGGTCGTCTGCGGCGCCCTAGCGGCGGATTGCGCGCCGGTGCTGCTCGCGGATCCCAAGGCCGGTGTCGTGGGCGCCGTCCACGCCGGCTGGAAAGGCGCGCTGACCGGCGTCGTGCAGGCCGCCGTCGCCGAAATGGAAACGCTGGGGGCGGATCGCGGCCGGATCAGCGCCGCCGTCGGCCCCTGCATCGGACCTCGCTCCTATGAGGTCGGCCTGGAATTCCTGGAACGGTTCGTCGCCGCTGATGGAGACTACGGGGCGTTCTTCGCGCCCGGGGCAGCCGCCGACAAGCGCCTGTTCGACCTGCCGGAATTCGTGCTCTCGCGGCTGCGGGCGGCCGGCGTCGAGCGCTGCGAGTGGGTCGGCCGCGACACCTGCGCCGAGGCGGAGGTTTTCTACTCCAACCGCCGCGCCTTCAAGGAAGGCCAACCCGACTACGGCCGCCTGCTCTCGGCGATCATGCTGGAGGGTTAGGCCCCGCTCCCCGCAAAGCGGCTTGCGCGCCTCACCTCCCCCGCGAAGCGGCGGTAGGGCGTTCCGAGGAAACTGCGTGACGACGGACGGTCGACCGCGAGCGAGCGCGCATCGCGTCGTAGGGATAGACTCCCCGCGCTGCGCTGGTTAAACGCCCGCGAGACTGGATGACGGGGGTCCGATGAAGCTGCTGGCGGGCAATTCCAACCAAACGCTGGCGCAGGCGGTTTCCGCGCACCTGGACGTGCCGCTCACCAAGGCGCAGGTGAAGCGCTTCCCCGACAACGAAGTCTGGGTGACCATCGACGAGAACGTGCGCGGCGAGGACGTCTTCGTCCTGCAGTCCACCAGCTATCCCGCCAACGACAACCTGATGGAGCTGTTGATCTGCATCGACGCGCTGAAGCGCGCGTCGGCCAAGCGGATCACCGCGGTGCTGCCCTACTTCGGCTACGCCCGGCAGGATCGGAAGACCGGCGGACGCACGCCCATTTCCGCCAAGCTGGTGGCAAACCTGATCACCCGCGCCGGCGCCGACCGCGTGCTGACGATGGATCTGCACTCCGGCCAGATCCAGGGCTTCTTCGACATCCCCACCGACAACCTGCACGCCGCCCCGCTGATGGCGCAGGACATCAAGAACCACTACGAGAAGCCCCACGAGCTACTGATCGTCTCGCCCGATGTCGGCGGCGTGGTCCGCGCGCTGGCGGTGGCGAGCCGGCTGAACGCCGACCTGGCGATCGTCGACAAGCGCCGTTCGGGTCCGGGCAAGAGTGAAGTGGCCAACATCATCGGCGACGTCTCCGGCCGCCGGCTGATCATGTTCGACGACATCGTCGATTCGGCCGGCACGCTGTGCAGCGCCGCCCAGTCGCTGGTGGACGCCGGCGCGACCGAGGTTTCGGCCTACGTCACCCACGGCGTGCTGTCGGGCGCGGCCTGCGAGCGGGTCAAGAACTCGGTCCTGAAGGAACTGGTGATCACCGATTCGATCGAACGATCGGACATGATCATCGCCGAACCGAAGATTCGCGCGGTGAGCTGCGCGCCCCTGATCGGCGAGGCCATTCGCCGCATCGCCAACGAAGAGTCCGTTTCGAAGCTCTTCGACTGACGCGGCGAATTCCCCCTCGGGTGACGACCGGGCGCCGGACGCTCGCGCACTGAGTTAGTGTTGCGCGGCCATCGGCCGTTAATCTTGCGGCCACATTGTCGCCCACCGTGCGTGTTTTCCGGCCAACGGTGTTCAGGGGTCGTCCAATGTTCCAAGCTTACCCGCTTCGTCGAAGCCTGACGCTTGCGGCGCTTGCGGCGAGCGTGCTCCTGGCTAGCTGTGCGGCTTCGCCGCCGCCGGCCCCGCCGCCTCCGCCGCCCTCCGTCAGCCTCTCTCCCAAGTTGATCGAGCAGGCCAGCGCCTACCGCGCCTATCTCGCACGCACGACGTCGATCTCGCCGGCGTTCGCCGACGGCGCGCAGGTCGCCGACAGTGTGCGGGCCGGCGCGGCCTACCAGCCCGACCAACTGGTGCGCGGAGCGATCGTCTATGGCGCCATTGCCGCGCTGCAGGACCCGGCGTACGTGGCAGGCGTCCGCACCTATGTGGGCGACGCCACGCAGCGTCAGCAGATCGCCTACGAAATTATGAAGGACCCTGCCTACGCCGTCGGCATCCAGGGCTCGGCCAGCGCAGCCGGCCTGGTGATCGCCGCGCTCGGCGATCCCGGCCGCAAGCTGCTCGATCAGGGCCGAGCCGTTCGCCAGGCGGCCTATGACGTGCAACGCTCGCCGTGGTCGAAGTCCGAGGTCGCCGGGCGCGACGTCCGACTGTTGCAGGCCAAGCAGCTCTCCAGCACTCCGGGACTTGGCGAAACCGGCGAAACCCTACGGTTGCAGCAGGCCAGCGTCGGGGCGGCTCCGCTCGGCCTTACCGCCGCGGCGGTGTCGCCGCCCTACAGCCCGATGGTGGTGCGCAGCCTGGCGTTGGCGGCGCTGGCGGCGCTCGGCTACGCCGACGACGCTCACCTGAGCACGGTCATGGCGCTGGCCACCGACGCGGCCAGCTCGACCTGCCTGAACATGTCGAAGCTCAATCTCTACCAGTGCCTGGCGGTGTCGAAGCCCTACTACGAGGACGTCTTCTGCCTCGGCCAGCACAGCCTGGAAGACACCGGCGCCTGCCTGATCCGCGGCGCCGGCCTGACCGTGCCGCCGGACCCCATCGTCGAGGCCGCCAAGGCGCGCGCCGCCGAAGCCGCGCTGCAGAAGGCCAACGCCAAGAAGAAGCCAAAACCGGCCCCGGCGAAGCGCCGCGGCTCGTAAGCTCGAAACACCCTCCCCGGCCCGTTGCGCAGGCCGGGGGTTTTGTGTATCTACGCGCACCTTTCGACCCCAGCGGTCACGGATAATGCGTCGCCGCGCGTGTGCGCGGCGGCTTCGTTTTGAGGCAAGGCCATGGCCGATATCGTTCTGAATGTTGAAGTGCGCGACCGTACCGGCACGGGCGGCGCCCGCGCGTCGCGGCGCGCCGGCCTGGTCCCAGGCGTCCTGTACGGCGGCGACAAGGATCCGGTGGCCATCTCCGTGAAGGCCAACGAGTTCCGCAAGGCGCTCTACACCGGCAAGCTGCTCGGTCACCTGGTGACCTTGAAGTACGGCAAGGAGACCCAGCCGGTCATCGCCAAGACGGTGGACATGCATCCGGTCACCGACGAGCCCTGGCACTTCGACCTCTACCGGGTCGACGAGCACCAGACCGTCAAGATCGCCGTGCCGGTGCACTTCGCCAACCAGGACGGCTCGCCCGGCCTGAAGCGCGGCGGCACGCTCAACATCGTGCTGCACGAAGTGACGCTGTCGGTCCCGGCCGACGAGATTCCGGAAGACATCGTCCATGACCTGACCGGCCTGGATATCGGCGACACCATCCGCGTCGGCGACCTGAAGCTGCCGAAGTCGGCGCAGGCCGTACTCGACGCCGACACCGTGGTCGCCACGGTCGCCGGCGCCTCGGCGCAGATGTCGGAAGAAGCCGCCGACGAAGCCGCCGCCGAGGGCGGCGAAGCCTAAAGAGCGATGTTGCTCATCGCGGGTCTCGGCAACCCCGGACAGGGGTACGCGAAGAACCGCCACAACGTCGGCTTCATGGCCGTTGAGGAAATTGCGCGCCGGTGGGGCTTCTCACCGGCGCGTTCTCGTTTTCAGAGCCAGGCCTGCGAAGGCGAGATCGACACGCCGAGCGGGCGGGTGCGGGCGTTGATCCTGAAGCCACAGACCTTCTACAATGAGAGCGGCCGCGCCATCGGCGAGGCGCTGAAGTTCTTCAAATTGAAGCCCGCCGATCTGGTGGTCTTCTACGACGAGATCGACCTCGCGCCCGGCCGCTTCCGCATGAAGACCGGAGGCGGCGCGGCCGGCAACAACGGTATCCGATCCACCGCCTCCCAGGTCGGCCCCGACTTCC